>Ga0126381_100000026_pt1 | contig 194451 bp, 162 predicted proteins | sample PanSoiMetPlot_28_FD_96465 | JGI IMG/M metagenome (GOLD analysis project Ga0126381, IMG submission 96465) | Tropical forest soil microbial communities from Panama - MetaG Plot_28 | ecosystem: Environmental > Terrestrial > Soil > Tropical forest > Bulk soil | place: Panama | collected 2016-02-17
CTGTGGCGAAAAACTGAACTCTAAATTATTCTAAATAAATACGTTACGTTTGTTACATAGTTACAGAACCGCCTCCGCGTCGCGTGCAAACAAAAAGCGCGCGGCGGAACGAATTCCGCCGCGCGCTCTTTCCATTCCATCAATTGATCGTGCAGGCTGTCCCGTTCAAGGCAAAGTTCGTCGGTATCGCGTTTGTGCTCCCGTTCCACGACCCGTTGAACCCGAATCCGGTGTAGCTTCCGCCCGGAGGAATGTTCTCCCAGCTCTGGCCGGATTGCTCCGTCACCGTCACGTTGCCGCCGCTCTGCGATACGGTTCCGTTCCACGAGCTGGTGATCGTCTGCCCGTTGGCAAAGCTCCACGTCAGCTTCCAGTTCGTCAGCGTCGTGCTCCCGCCGTTCTTGATCGCCATCGTCGCTCCGAACTGGCTGCTGTTGAACGTCGAAATCGTGTAGTCCACCTCGCACGCGCCGCCGCCTCCGCCGCCTGACTGCGTGGTAGCGCTGGCCTGCGACGATGCGGGCGAGCTGCCGTCCGAGTCAACCGCCTCAACCTTGTAGTAGTAAGTTGTTGAAGCCGCCAGGCCCGTGTCGCTGAAGCTCGTTCCGCTCACCGAACCCACCTGGTTTGCCGATGACGGCGTGAATCCGCTCGTCGTGCTGCGGAACACCGTGTACGAATTCAGCGAGCAGTTCGTCGGCGGCGTCACCGCCATCCAGCTCACGTTGATGCTGCTCGAAGATGCGGCCGTCGCCGTAACTCCGGCCGGAGCAGCAGGCACTGATCCGCAGTTGTTCCCGCCCGATCCCGACGTAACAAACGTGACGATGCTGTTCGCCGGAAGCGTGTAGCTGAACGATCCGTTCGAAACGTTCACCGCGCTCTGCGCCACAAGCCCGCCCGAAGATGTCGTCTGGTACGGTGTCACCGAGCCCACGCTCAGGTTCTGAATATTGACCGGCAGGCTCGTCGAGGACCCGTTCGTGTTGACGGCCACAATCGCGCTGCTTGTGCTGCCCTTGTAAGCGGAAACCAGCACGCCCGACGGCGCGCCGGTCGCGCTCACCCGCACCGAGCCCGGCCGCACAAACTTCGAAAACTGTCCCAGCGCATAGCCGTAATAAGTCGGATTATTGCTCGTGTCCACCAGCCCGTAGTTCGTCACTCCCGAGCCTGGATTCCAGTCCGCAATCCACCACCACAGGTAAGCGTTGTAGTAGCCGACCGTCATCGAGTTATGGATCTCCTTGGCCGCCGCAATCGCATCGCTGATCGTAGGCTGCGAGCCCGAAGGCGAAAGATAGTGTTCCGTCTCCCACACTTCCTTCCCCTTGTTTTCCGCGTTGGTGTAGTACGACGGCGACGTCCCGTACAGGTGCCCGGCGACGATCGCTATCTTGCCCACCGCATTCGAGTCATTCAGCGCCGGATCCGAGAAACTCGTCGTAAAGCTCTCCGACTCCGGCATCATCAGCTTGGTCGTCAACACGCCCGAATTGTTGGCCACCCACGTGTCCATCGTCGCCCCGGTCCACACGCACGACTCATACGTCACGTTCGCGTCCGGCTCGTTCTGCATGGAGATGGCGTAGAGGTTCACGCCCCCGTTCTTCAGGTACGTGGTAAACGCATTCAGGTAGTTGGCAAAGTCGCCGTAGTGTGACGTGTTGAGCGTCCCTTCCACCGTGCTGTTGCTGCTCTTCCAGGCCGCCGGCGGTGTCCACGGCGTCGCGATAATCGTTGCGCCCAGCGCCGCGGCCTCCTGCGCATTAGCCAGCTCCGTGGCCCAGTTCGATCCGCCCGTCGTCGAGCTCGGATCGATGCGCACCCGCAGGATGCTGAGCCCGATCTGCCCGTTCCCTGTTCCGAACAGGGCGTTGGCCTCGCCGCTCGACATCTGCGGCATCCATGACTCCGACCCGCCGAATCCGCGGACCGTCTGGTACGTCGTGTTGAAGTTCACAGTTGTCTGCCCGCCTGCCAGCACTGGCAGCAAAAAGCACAGCGGCGCCGCCGCTATGCGGATCAATCTTGAAATCATGGGATACCCCCTTCTCTTTGAGTCGGTGACCAATTGCTCCAAAACCAGACCGGATCGCAGTCCGGACCCGCCCTTTCACGCTGTCTGCATCGCTCCAAATCGGCGAACGCGATGGTCCGGGCTCGAATTCGCAGCGGACTCGTGCGCGCCTCTGCCTGCAGGCATCGGTCTACAACGCATCGATGAAAGGGAATGCCGCAATCGTAACTGCACTTCTAACTTGCTTGACTTCAATCCATGCCCGGCGCCTTCTGGCTCCTGGGTTCGCGCAGAGAGAAAGGGAAAGATAACCATCCGATTTGGAACGAAGCGCAGCCTACTCCCATCGCTGTGCAATAGTCAAGCGATAAAGCGATGTACTAAATCGATATATCTCGGCATCGTGCAAGATACTCAAACGATTAACTTAAACCCCAGCGGCGCTCTCACCATGCTACAGATCGCCGAGGCCGCATCACCCTCCCGCGACGAAAACATCCTCGTCAGGCGCATCCCGGACCGGTTCGCCCCAATTGCCATGCCTAATTCAACATCCGGCCGTCTAATGGGAGCCACGGTCGTCGTCCCCATCACTCGTAAAAGTTGCGCGAATCGGAGGGTTGCATGCCAAAGAACCCCATCATCGTTCTCACTCTGCCTTGTCTGTTCGTCGCCACATTCACCTCGATCGCACACCGCGCGCACGCCCAGGCGCCGCAGGCTGCATACGCCGCAATGGCGCCGCTCAACCAATATCTGATAGCAGATCAGAATGCCGAAATCGCGCTGGCCCGCAGCGGTGCACCGGCCACGATCTCAAAAGACGCTGAGGTCATGGTGCTTGGCCGCGACGGTTATACAACCGCGGCGAACGGCACGAACGGGTTCATGTGCCTAGTGGAGCGGGGATGGGGCGCCGCCACAACGGAAGCGGAGTTCTGGAACCCCAAAGTGCGGTCTCCGATCTGCTTCAACGCCGCAGCGGCAAGAACCTTCGCTCCCATCTTCCTGTTGAAGACAAAGCTTGTGCTCGCGGGCAAGTCGAAGAAGGAAATCCTGGCGGCCACCGACGCGGCCTTTGAAAGCAAGGAACTGCCCACGCTCGACCCCGCAGCGATGTGCTACATGATGTCGAAGCAGCAATACCTCAACGACGGCGGCAAGAGCTGGCACCCGCACGTGATGTTCTTCGTTCCCGGCGACTCGGCGCAGACCTGGGGAGCGAATCTCGACGGCTCGCCGATGATTGCGGTCAACGATCCGGAAGAGCGGGCAACCATCATGATGATGTGGGCAGCCGAGTGGTCCGACGGATCGCCCGCCCCGCCGATGAAGTACTGAGCGGAACCAACTCATTCGGCACCGCTATGCTCGTCAATGAGGATCATTCCCCATGACCGAGCAAAGCTCTTCCCACCCGCTCGACCGCGCCCACGCCTTCGCCACGCGCCTTGGCATCGACCTGCCCATCCTTCTTGCGCCCATGGCCGGTGTCTGCCCGCCGTCGCTTTCCATCGCAATCGCCAGCGCCGGCGGCATGGGAGCCTGCGGCGCGCTCCTTATGGACGCGAACGCCATCCGCGCCTGGGCCGATGAGTTCCGCCAACTCGGCAACGGCGCATTCCAGATCAACCTCTGGATTCCCGGCCCTCCCGCCGAGCGCGATCCCGAATCCGAATCACGTCAACGCGCCTTCCTCGCATCGTGGGGACCACCAGTCCCGCCCGAAGCCGGAGATTCCGTCCTGCCCGACTTCGAAGCGCAATGTCAGGCCATGCTCGAGGTCGGCCCAACTGCAATATCGTCCATCATGGGCCTCTATGCGCCAGGATTCGTCGCGGACATGAAGTCCCGCGGCATCCTCTGGTTCGCCACCGCCACCACTGTCGCCGAGGCTCGCGCCGCAGCCAACGCCGGCGCCGACGCCATCATCGCCCAGGGCGCAGAAGCTGGCGGCCACCGCGGCTCATTCCGCGCCGAAGACGCCGAGACCGCTGCAATCGGCCTCTTCGCACTCGTCCCGCAGATCGCAGACGCCGTTTCAATCCCCGTCATCGCCGCAGGCGGAATCGCGACACCACCCTCCGTAGCGGCCGCACTCGTCCTCGGCGCCAGCGCCGTCATGATCGGGACAGGCTTCCTCCGCTGCCCGGAAGCAAAAACAAATCCTGCCTGGGCCGACGCCCTCGCCCACACTCCAGCCCACGAAACCCGTCTCACCCGCGCCTTCACCGGCCGCGCGGGCCGCGCGATCACCAATAGCTACGTCCTCGCCGCCTCGGCTCCAGACGCCCCGCCCCCGGCGCCCTATCCAGTTCAGCGTGGTTTCACCCGCCTCATGCGCGAAGAAGCCGCCCGCAGCGGCGACACAACCCGCATGCAAATGTGGGCCGGCCAAGCCGCCGCGTATGCATCACCCGATCCCGCGGCCGCCATCGCACGCCGCCTTTGGGACGAAGCGAAATCGCTTCTATCGTGATTCGGCATCCAAACGGGCCCATCCCGCATGATGCGCACCTCAATCGAGAGTGTGAGGCAAATCACAACCGGGAAGCCTAAGATAGTGAAGAATGAAGCTGCTGGCTCGACCCATTCGCGCCTTCAGGATCAGCGCCGATTCGGCCATTTCCTGAATCTGCAGATCGGCCTGCCGGCCCGCGAGAATTGTTCCAAGAACCGTTTCCGGAGCTCTCATGGCAACATTTGGCAGTCTTGCTCTCCTCATCGGCTTGGCTCTGGCCGCTTATAACCTCTTTGCAGGGGCCATCGCCCTCCGCCTTATCGCCACCGGCCAGCCTGCGCGCATATCACCCGAGCGCCTCGCCGACACCGCCCGACGTGCCGGAATCGCCAGCTTCATCGCCGTCTCCGCCGCGGCCTTCGCTCTGGTCTACTCGGTTTTCACCAACGACTTCTCCATCACCTACATCGCCGAGCACTCCAACCGCGCGCTGCCCGGACCGTACAAGTTCGCTGCCCTCTGGAGCGGCCAGGAAGGCTCGTTGCTGTTATGGTGCTGGCTGCTTGCCGCCTACGGTTTCGCGCTCCGCCTGATGCACAAGACCGACGTAAAGCTCTACGCCTACGCCGGAACAATCCTCGCCGGCATCCAGGTCTTCTTTCTCGCAGTGGTCAATTTCGCCGCGCCCCCGTTCTCGCTGCTCCCGGGCTTTGTTCCAGGAGTCACTCCGCCCCCTTCCGACGGCAACGGTCTCAATCATCTGCTTCAGTACCCCGAGATGGTGATCCACCCGCCGATGCTCTACCTCGGCTACGTGGGCTTCTCGGTGCCGTTCGCCTTTGCCCTCGGCGCGCTCATGATGCGCTACCCCGGCGAAAAGTGGATCAGGATCACCCGCGGCTGGACCATGGTGACGTGGCTCTTCCTCACCTGCGGCATCTTCCTCGGCATGCACTGGGCCTACGCGGTGCTCGGCTGGGGTGGCTACTGGGGCTGGGACCCGGTCGAAAACGCAAGCTTCATGCCATGGCTCACCGGCACTGCCTTCCTGCATTCGGTCATGATGCAGGAAAAGCGCGGCATGATGAAGAGCTGGAACGTCTGGCTCATCTTCTCCACCTTCCTGCTCACGCTTCTAGGAACGCTTCTCACCCGCGCCGGCCTCGTCAGCTCGGTCCACGCATTCGCGCAGTCGTCCATCGGCTCGTGGTTCTACATCTTTATGGTGCTGGTCCTTGCAATCTGCATCTTTACCTACGTTCTGCAGCGCAGCCACCTCAAAACCGAGCACGCCATCGAATCGCTCGTCAGCCGCGAGTCGAGCTTCCTGTTCAATAATCTCGTCCTGCTCACCGCCTGCTTCGTCATCCTCTGGGGAACGCTCTTCCCGATCCTCAGCGAGTACGTTCAGGGCACAAAAGTCACGGTCGGCGCGCCCTTCTACAACGCCGTCGCCGTCCCCATCGGTCTCTTCCTGCTCTTTCTCACCGGCGTCGGCCCGCTGCTTCCCTGGCGCGCAACGTCGCTCAAAGCCATCAAACGCAACTTCGTCCTCCCCGTCATCGCGCTCTGGGCCACCGTGATCGTCGCCCTTGTCGCCGGAGCGCGGCCGTGGCGTGACGGCAAATTTGACTCGGGCGCCTTTTATGCGCTCGTCGGGTTTGCGCTTTCGGCTGCGGTGTTTACGGCGATCGCTTCTGAGTTCATGCGTGGGGCGGGAGTAATCCATCGCCAGACGGGCAAGAATCTCCTCGCCTCAACCGTCTTGCTTACGCGCCGAAACACCCGGCGTTACGGCGGCTACCTGATCCACATCGGCGTGGTGATCGTAGTAATCGGGCTTTGCGGCGCAGCGTTCAACCGCAACCAGGAGAAGGAACTGGCCCTGCACGACACGCTCGCAATTGGCCCTTACACGCTAACTAACATCGGGTTCTCCCAGGACTCCAACCCGAACTTCGACTCCGAATACGCAATGCTCGACGTCACCTCGGCCGGCAAACCCGTGCACACCCTCGCGTTTGACGGGCTAAGTACACGTTTGGTTCCATTGCAAATGACGCCGCAGAAACGCGTCTATCACGACGCCAGCCCGCAGCCCGAGACGCGCGTCGCCATTCACTCCGTGCCCGAGTGGGACCTGTACGTGGTATATGAGGGCGTGAATCCCGATACAAATCAGCCGATCATCAAGGCATTTCTGAATCCACTCGTGAGCTGGATCTGGATCGGCCTGGTGATGATCGTCTTGGGAACGATTGTGGCGCTCGCGCCGAGTATCACGCCGTCCACGGCTTCCCTGCGCGTTCCTGCGACCCGGGCCGTCCAAGAGCCCGAAGCCGCAATCCACGGGGGCCGGTCGTGAATAGAGCAAAACGGCGCAACCACTGGATCAAAACGGCGCAGGCGATATTTCTCGCGGTCGCCGTTTGCTTCTCGCTCGGCGCGAGCGACGCGGGATCGCGCTTCACCGACCTTGGCCACCGCCTGATGTGCACCTGCGGATGCGCACAACTGCTTGGAGAGTGCAACCACGTAGGTTGCCCTGAAAGCGACCACATGCGCGGCGAACTCATGGCAGCAGTCTCGGGCAAAGGAGCAAGCGGAGGGCCGAGCTACGGGAGCGGTGGTACGGGCGACCCGCCATCTGGAAAGAGCGGCATGCCGCCAGCGGGCATGAACGATCACCAGATTCTTGACTGGTTCGCCGCCAAGTACGGTGTCACCGTGTTGGCCGCACCGCCCAAGCAGGGCTTTGATTTGATGGTGTGGATCGCGCCGATCGCGGTATTGCTAGCGGGCCTGCTGGGCACCGTTCTGTTGGTGCGGCACTGGAAGGGCACGCAGCCTGTAGCGCCGGACGCAGTCAGTCCTGAAATATCCGCGCTGCGTGAAAAAATCCGCCGTGAAACCGGCGATGGAGACTAAGCCATGACAGAAACTACAGGCCTCATCGCCGGCGCATTGCTACTGGTCGCGCTCTTCCTCTACACGTTCTGGCCTGAGAATGCCTTTGCCAGCCAGAAGGAGAAAACGCGCCTCGATTTCCTTCTCGAGCGCAAGGACCAGCTCTACGAAAACCTCCGCGACCTGAACTTCGAGTACCGCGCCGGCAAGTACCCTGAAGAAGACTTCCAGGCGCAGCGCGCGCAGCTTGAAAATGAAACGGCGCAGTTGCTGGCGGAGATCGAGCACCTGCAGGGCGGGTACCCGCAGCGGAGCTAACGCAGTCATCACAACCAGGCAAACGAAGTCAAAGAGAACTCATGAGACCAACCAATCTTGCACTCCTTTCTGCCGCGGTGTGTTCGCTGCTTCTGTCCGCGGCGGCGCAGGCCGCAACCGTCTCCGGCACCGTGACCAATAAGACCACCGGTAAGCCCTCCAGCGGCGATAAGGTGGAGCTCGTCGACGTGCAGGCAGGCATGTCCGCCGTCGCCACAGCAACCAGCGACGCCAACGGCCGCTACAGCCTCAACGAGCCCGGCACGGGGCCGTACCTCGTTCGCGTTACGCACCAGGGCGCCGGCTACTTTATCGCCGCGCCGCGGGACGGAGCTGCGGGCGACATCGGCGTATACGACGTCTCGGCGAATGTCAGCGGCGTCTCGGTCGAAGACCAGATTTTCGATCTCGAAACGCAGGCCGGCCAGCTCAACATCACCGAGCAATTCGTCGTGCACAACACCAGCTCTCCCAAGGTCACGGCGTTCAGCGACAAGACATTCGAGTTCGCGCTGCCGCCCGATGCTGCGATCGACGTGGCCGAAGCCACACGCCCCAGCGGCCTGCCCACAATGGCCATCCCCAAACCGCTCTCCAAGGGACACTACACTCTCAATGTGCCCATCGAGCCCGACCAGGGCGACAAGATGACGGTCTTCCAGATTCAATTCCATGTGCCGTACTCGGGCTCCTACACGATCAATCCAACAGTGACGATGCCGACCGACAATCTCGCCGTGCAGCTCCCCAAGAGCATGACGTTCGCAGCGCAAGGTGGCGCGGCCTTCCAGCCGATTCCGCAGGACCCCTCCATTCAGACGTTCTTGCTCAAGAACGCGCATCCCGGCGCTGCGATGTCCTTCACGGTGTCGGGCACGGGCTCCATGCCGCGTGAGCAGCAAGGCGGAGCCGAACAGGGCGCGCAGGCAGCGCCCGCCAACGGCCAGCCCGGCGGCGGAATCGGCGAGCCCATCAACACTCCCGACCCGCTCACGAAATACAAGTGGTGGATCCTCGGCGGCCTCGGCCTGCTCCTCGCTGCAGCCGCCGCGTTCCTGCTGCGCAGACCTCAAGTAGCGCCCGCCACGGCCGTAGCCGGAGCCGCACCCTCTGCACCACCGCTCGCGCACACTGCCGTTCACGCAACTGCCCCCGCATACGTCGCCCACGACGCCTCGCCGGCAGCAAAAAACTCGGCGCTCCTGAATGCGCTCAAGGAAGAAATGTTCTCGCTCGAAAGCGAACGCCTTTCCGGAACCATCGGAGCCGAAGAGTACGCCGAGCAGAAAGCCGCGCTTGAAACAGTGCTGAAGCGCGCGCTGAAGCGGGCCTAGCCGAGTTCATGTATCAATAATCCTGAACCGTGGCGCTGTCCACCGTTCGTTCTGATTAGTGATCACTGATCACTGTTGTATTCTTGCAGCCATGAAGACCGTGCTTCGCACGCTGCTCTACCTCGCGTTCATCGTATGGCTCGGCGCGGAGGTCTTCTTTCCCGTCGTCGCGGCCATCACTTTCATGACCGTGCCCGATACGCACATCGCCGGAACGGTGGTCGGCTCGCTGCTGCGCATTCTGCACTCCATGGGAATGGTCTCCGGAATCATCGCGCTGGCGCTGCTCGCTCTTGCTCCCGCGTGGAGCATCTACAAGCCCAGGAGCGTCCTCGCCCCGATGGCTCTTCTCGTGCTCATGATCATATGCACCGCGTATTCGCAGTGGATCATCATCCCCGCAATGGAGCGCGATCGGATCACGGCCGGCGGAGCGATCAACACGGCTGACCCGCAAAACGCAACCACCGCGGACTTCAATCGCCTCCACAATCGCAGCACACATGTCGAAGAAGCCGTGGTGCTTCTCGGTCTCGCCACCGTAGTACTCGTAGCGCGCGCCGAAACCGCACGCACGCAATAACCAACATCGTGCTGGTCAGTTCGCTCTGACTCTGATTGCGCTTGCCCACTCTCCCAGATAACAGTCCTGTAGAATCGTAAAGGCCCTTGAGCGCGCTCTGCATCGCGCTGTGCGGCTGGGGAAGTCCATGAAGACCGGCATTATCGGCCTGCCGCAGGTGGGCAAAACATCGCTGTTTAAGATCCTTACCAAGGCCAAACTCGAAGCCCGCGGCTACTCCAACCCGCGCGAGGAGCACATCGGCGTCGCGCGCGTGCCCGACGAGCGCCTCGACAAGCTCTCCGCGCTCTACTCGCCCAAGAAGACCACCTACGCCACCGTGGACTACGTAGACGTGGCGGCCATCGGCGAGGAAGCGCTCAAGGAGACCGGCTATGTCACCAGCCTGCGCAACGTCGACGCCCTCATCCACGTCCTGCGCGCCTTCGAAGACGATTCCATTCCGCACGTCGGCCCGATCGATCCGCTGCGCGACATCAAGAACGTTGAATTCGACCTCATGGTCAGCGACCTCACGCAGGTCGAGAAGCGCATCGAGCGCGTCGAAAAGGACATGAAGAAGAAGCGCACCGACGAGCTCGAGCGCGAGCACGCCCTGCTCCTGCGCTCGAAGGACGCGCTCGAAAAAGAGCAGCCCCTCCGCGAGCTCGAAATGACGCCTGAAGAAAAGAAGTTGATCAAGGGCTTCATGTTCCTCTCGCAGAAGCCCATCCTCTACGTCCTCAACATCGGCGAAAGCTCATCGCTCGGCGCCGATCTCGACGCGGCCGTCGCGCGATTCAAGCTGGATGAAGTCGCGCATCGCCCCAACGCAGGCGCCACCGCGATCTGCGGTAAAGTCGAAGCCGAGCTGGCTGAAATGGACGACGCCGAAGCCGCCGATTTCCTTGGCAGCTACGGTCTCCACGAAAGCGGCCTCGTCCGCCTCATCCGCAAAAGCTACGAGCTCCTCGGTCTCATCAGCTTTTTCACAGCAGGCGAGGACGAGTGCCGCGCCTGGACCGTGCCCGCGGGAGCGAAAGCTCCGCAGGCCGCGGGCGTCATCCATACCGACCTCGAGCATCACTTTATCAAGGCCGAAACCATCCGCTGGGATGCCCTTCTCGAAGCCGGCTCAGAGGCCAACGCCCGTTCCCGCGGCACGCTGCGCCTCGAAGGCAAGGAGTACATCGTCCGCGACGGCGACGTGATGCACATCCGGCATAGCGGGTGAAAGCTGAGGGCTGACAGCTGAGAGCTGAACGCTAAGATAGAACAGAATGCTCAAGCTCTCGATCGTGCTTGGCCTGCTCGCCGCCCTCGCCGATGTTGCCGGCGGCCTCGTGCTCGTTCGCGCGCGCGGAATCGAGCGCTACCTCCGCTACTTCGTCGCGCTCGGCGCCGGCTTCCTCATGGCCGTCGCCGTGCTCGAGATGGTGCCCGAAAGCCTGCACGCGAGCCCGCGTCTCGGGCCCATCCTCATCATGGCGGGCTACTGCGTCGTCCACTTGCTCGAACACACCATCAACGCGCACTTCCACTTCGGCGAGGAAACGCACCACGACCACTTCGTCTCGCGCCACACGGGCTACGCCGTCCTGAGCGGCCTCACAGTCCACGCGCTCTTCGACGGCATCGCCATCGGCTCCGGCTTCGTCGTATCGAACGCGCTCGGATGGCTCATCTTCCTCGGCATCTTCCTGCATAAAGCGCCCGAAGGCTTCACCATGGCCTCGGTGATGCTCGCAAGCGGACGCACGCGCCAGGCCGCCTTCTCCGCCGCCGTGGCCCTCGCCGTCGCCACGCTCGCTGGAGTGCTTGTCATGGAGCTTGCCCCATCGTGGCTGCCCTACGGCCTGCCCGTCTCAGCCGGCGTCGCGCTCTACGTCGGCGCAAGCGACCTCGTCCCCGAAGTCAACCGCGAGCCCGGCATTCGCATGGCCCTCGTCTTCTTTCTCGGCGTTGGCGCATTCCTCCTCATCCGCTCTCTGCTCCCCGCCGTGTGAAAGCATCTTCGCGCCGCCCCCGCTGAGCAATCTCACCCCAATACAACCGACCCAGCAGCAACACATACTGCCAGGCCACCATCAGACTCGCCTTGCTGCGCCCCGCGATGCGTCGTCCAAACACAAACGGCACTTCGCGCACGATGCGAATCTGCGCACGAACAAGGATCTCGAGCAGCAGCTTGAATCCCGTCGCCCGAAAGGCGATGTTCTCGATGCACGTGCGCCTCAGCAGAAAGAACCCCGACATCGGGTCGGCAACGCGCATCGACTCCCGCAGCAGCGGCCGGGTCGCGAAAATCGAAGCAGAAGAGATCAGCTTCCGAACCATGCTTGATCCACACACCCTGCCATTGCCCGCGTAGCGGCTTGCGACCGCGACATCGCAACCGCTCTCGATCTCCGCAATCAGCCTCGCCAGCAGCTCCGGCGGATGCTGCCCGTCCGCATCCATCACCCCAACGATCGGCGCGTCCGAGTTCTGCCAGCCATGCAGAATCGCGCCCGCAAGCCCGCGCTCGCCGCGCCGCTCAAGCAGGCGCACGCGCAGGTCTTCCGCGGCCACCTCCCCAGCCACGCGCTCCGTGCCATCGCCGCTCTCGTCGTCCACCACAAGAATCTCGAATGCGATCCCAAGCGATTCGAGAACGGTGCGCACGCGCGGCAGCATCACGCGCAGGCTCTCCGCTTCGCGCAGCGTTGGAATCACCAATGCGAGTCTCGCCTCAGCCGGCATGCAGCCATCGCGCAGGCGCAATTCCCAGCCCTCCCGTCTATTCGTTATATACGGCGAGCCCGAATCCTGTGCCGCGTGCATTATCTTTGATCCGGGAATGACAAACGTGCATCGCATGATTTCCCGATCCGCAACCCCGGCAGTTTTGATCTTCTCGCTGCTCGGCTTCGCGGCTATGGGGTACCACCCCGGCGCCGAAGACGACGCCGTGTATCTCGCCGCCGTCAACGCCCGCCTGAACCCGGCACTGTTCCCACACGATGCCCCATTCTTTCAGCTCCAGATGCACGCCAGCCTCTTCGACAACTTCATGGCAGCCTTCGTCCGCGCCACGCATGTCCCTCTCGCCTGGGCCGAACTGCTCCTTCAGATTCTCTCGATCACTCTGATGGTCTGGGCATCCTGGACGATCGTCTCCCGGCTCTTCAAAGAAAACTCAGCCCGCTGGGGCGGCGTCGCCATCTTTTCCGCCATGCTCACGCTCCCGGTTGCCGGAACAGCGCTCTACATCGCCGACCAATACCTTCACCCGCGCAACCTCGCCACCGCGCTCATACTCATCGCAGTCGGCAGAATCGTCGCAGCAACGCCGTGGCATGCTGTACCGCTCCTCGTGCTGGCATGCCTCCTTCATCCCATGATGGGCGCATACGGCATCTCCTTCTGCTGCATCCTCGCGCTCACGTTGTCGGAGACGGTGCGCCGCCGCCTGGCCAACGGTCGCCCGCGTCTCACCCCACAACCCGCCGCCGTCGTGCCCACCGTCGCCCTCGTTCCATTCGCGTGGCTGTTGCAGCGGCCCTCGCAGTCTTGGATCGACATCATGAGCACTCGCCACTTCCTATGGCTCTACAAGTGGACGTGGTACGAGTGGCTCGGAGCGATCGGCCCGCTGCTTCTCTTCTGGCTCGTCGCCCGCGCTGCCCGGCTCCGCGGCGACCTCGTGTTGGCGTGTTTCGCCACCGCCGTCCTGATCTACGGCGCCCTCCACCAGGCCATCGCGATGATCGTCCTCGCGCCAAGGTCTCTCACCGCCCTCTGCACGCTCGAGCCCATGCGCTATCTGCATCTCGTCTATATCCTTATGACTCTCATCGGCGGCGCGTATCTCGGCAGCTGCGTTCTCCGCGCGCACGCACTCCGTTGGTTCGCGTTCCTGCTCGCCGCTTTCGGCGGAATGTTCTTCATCCAGCAGCATCTCTTCGCAGCAACCGAACACATCGAACTCCCCAGCCGAACCTCCGCAAATCCCTGGCTCCAGGCCTTCGCGTGGATCCGCACCAACACCCCGCAGAACGCATACTTCGCCGTCGACCCCAATTACATGGCTATTCCCGGCGAAGATCGTCACAGCTTCCGCGCCTTAGCCGAGCGCAGCGTCCTCGCCGACAACATCAAAGATGCATCGGTCCTCTCGAAGGCCCCGCAGCTCGTGCCCGTCTGGTCCGCACAAGTCCACGCCCTCTCCGGATGGAACCACTTTCAGTTAGCCGGCTTCGAGCGGCTCAAAGCTCGGTTCGGCGTCACCTCGGTACTCGTGACCAACCCTCCACCCGAGGGCCTCAACTGCCCTTGGCACAACACTGAACTCGCCGTCTGCCGCATTCCATGACAATCGCCAATCGAATCCGAAAGGCCCCCGCAATTCATGGCTTCTCACACATTCCGTCCTGTCCGCGCGCATCGTATGATAAACACAGAACCTAGAGCGATCCCGAGCCGCCAATGATCAACAACAAGAAGGTCGTCGCCGTCCTTCCCGCTTACAACGCAGAAAAAACCCTCGAGCGCACCGTCGCCGAGATCCCATCCACCGTCGACGCCTGCATCCTCGTCGACGACCACAGCACCGACGAAACCGCCGCCCTCGCGCAGAAGCTCGGCCTTCAGGTTCACATCCACCCGGAAAACCGCGGCTACGGCGGCAACCAGAAGACCTGCTACGCAGCCGCGCTCGACGCAGGCGCAGACGTCGTCGTCATGCTCCACCCTGACTACCAGTACTCGCCGCTCCTTGTCGAACCCATGGCCAGCATGATCGCCTTCGGCGTATACGACATTGTGCTCGGCTCGCGCATCCTGGGCGGCGGGGCTTTGCGCGGCGGCATGCCCGTCTACAAATACATTTCGAACCGCTTCCTCACCTTTTTCGAAAACCTGATGCTTGGCGCCAAGCTCTCCGAATACCACACCGGCTTCCGTGCCTATAGCCGCGAGCTGCTGCTCTCGCTTCCCCTCGACGCCAACTCCGACGACTTTATCTTCGACAACCAGCTCCTCGCGCAGTGCATTTACAAAGGCGCGCGCATAGGCGAGCTCTCCTGCCCCACGCGCTATTTTCCCGAAGCTTCGTCCATCAATCTGCGCCGCAGCGCGATCTACGGCCTCGGAGTGCTCAGCACCACAATCGACTGCTGGCTCGCGAAGCGCGGTCTGCGCACCTCGCCGCGCTACCGGCTCGTGGCCCAGAGCGCGCCCGCTAACCAACCAATCGCCGCCAACGATCCAAAGCTGAAGGCTGAAGGCTGAAAGCTGCTGCTTTGACGCTACTTCTTCCTCGAGATCGAACGCAAAATCCTGCTCGCAAAATCGTCCGAGAACCCAAACCTCGCCTTCGCCCGCGAATACAAATCCACGGCCTTCTTATCCAGCCAGATGAGCGCTGACTTCACCGCCCCATCCTCCGGCCGCGCGCGATAATTCGTCGACCGCGCCGAAGTCTGCTCGCCCTCTTCGACTGTGTAGTAATAAAACGCCAGGCTCTTGCGTGACTGTCCCTCCGGACACGTCAGCGGCGTCGGAAACCCATGGTAAGAGATCTCGTTCGTATTGAAGATCAGCGCACAGTTCAGCCGCGGCGGATACTTCGCCACGCATCCCTTCATCGCCGGGTCCCACAGCTCGATTGACCCTCCCCACTCGTCCTGCCATCCGTCGTTCAAATACACGATCAGGTTGATCCGCCGCTTCCAGTTCTTGTGGTAGTGGTGGTGCGAAAAATCCGTGTGGACGTTCAAATATCCACCCGGCCCGGATTGATGCAATCCCCCGCCCTCAAGCGTCTGATCCGCAAGCAGCCCCGGAATCCCCGTGAGCTCAGAGAGCCATGCCACAAACTCAGGCGAGTTCAGCGCATCGGCGGCCTCGCCCAGCCGCGGCGGAAACAGGTCCCGCTTTGTCATCCCGTGCTTATTCTCGTTCTGGTGCTGGTAGTGGGTCCACGCATTCGAATCTGGCCGCGGAAACTCCGCCTCCAGTCCGGCCGCTGCTTCCGGCACTAGAAAATCCGTGAGAAAAATATGCGGAACCGGTCTGTTGTCGCGGTACTTCGGACCCAGCTCGGCCACGCTGGCTGCCCAACGCTCAAGGGGAAAAGGCGCAGTCCGCCTCGAGCTCGCCGTCTGTTGGAGAGTGCACGCTTCAGTTGTGCTCAACTTGGGTCTCGACCTCGCGGAGTCGTCCTCGGGCGCGTTCAGGCTGGCGGAAAAGCGCCCATCAAGAGGTCAGACGAATATCAGGGAATTCGGCATACAGCGACAACGGAATTTTCATATGGGCAGTCCAGGCCGGCATGCGTGGGTTGCCGCAACACCGCCCACGTGGCCCCATACTGCCGGCGAAGGTTCTCAAACTCATCCCGCTTGAACTGGTCGATCCCCGTCTGCGCGTGCACCTGCGCATACCATGAGTCGCCGATCCCCGGGAACATCTCCACTACCCCGGCGTCCTTGCCCCCGTCGGCGAGCTGGCTCCGCTGTGCAATCGCGCGGAATCCGTTGAAATCCTCGCCTTCAATCGACATGTAGTAGGGGTCGATCGCGAAGATCGCGTCCTCCGGCGTATTGTCGTGCGCCCACTGGAACGCCTGCGCCCACGGGTTGCCCGGCTGCGCTCCCGGCCACTCCACATGCGGGCTCGCAGGATACAGCGAGTGCTGCGCCCACGCCATTCCGCCTGCGAGCGGCACAAACAGGGCCACCCACCTCCACGCACGATTGCGCAGCACGTATTCGCCCAGCAGTCCGCCGCCGAACAGCAGCATCAGGATGTAAAGCAACTGCAGCGAGCGCATCGGCTGCAGCAGCGCGAACACCTCGAGCCGGTGCGGGATCGAGACAACCAGCCCGACAACGAGGTAAATCGCGCCATAGACTGCCATCGCGCCCGAAAGCAGTTCAAGGTTCCGCATGCGCCGGGCGCGGCCGATCGCCCTGAACCACCAGAAAATCAACAACGGCGCAACCGCGCCCAGCATCTCGTACCACGTCCACCGTGTCAGGAACTGGTACCTGTGGTTGATCGTCACCTGGTCGTACGCATGAGTTGGCGAAACAAACAGGCCCTCCATCGGAGTCAGCAAAACAACAGGCGCCACCAGATCGGGCCGTTCCGCCCGCGCCCGAATCCCGCGAAGCAGCTCTCCCCACGCAGGCCACCGGTCCATCACCACCACCAGCAGGCAGAATGTCGCAGCAAACGCCGACATCAGCGGGTGAATCGAAGCCGCGAAAACCAAAAACAGCACCGCCTGCACGTACCGCCGTTCCACCACCCGCAGCACCGCATACACCTGCGCAAACGCGATAATGTTCCGCGGGTTCAGGAAGGGGTCCATCAGGTAGAGCGCCGTGCCCGCCACCGGCATGGTGAAAAGCGCGGTCACCAGCATCACGCCCGCCCAGCACGCTTTTTTGTCGGCGAACACCCGCCGCATCAGCGACCAGCACGCCAGCAGAAACAGGAAGAAGCTCGCGAATTGCCACAGCAGCAGCACCCACGGAAGCGAAAGATGCAGCAGCCGGGCCGTTCCTGCTATGAGTTGCGGGAACCACGTCAGGTGCGCGTGCAATTCGAAGTATTCCGCCCCCACGGGAAACAGGTGCGGGTGAAGCACCTTCTCGATCCCCGGCAGATAGGTCTCCGCATCTTCTGAAAAGGGGTGATAACCGTGGATAAGAAACGCAGCGGCGGCAAGCGCACCGATGCCCAGGATGTCCTTCCGTCCTGAAATCAAAATCGCCACTCCATACTCAGACGCCGGACAACCCCAACAGGTTTTGCTGTCTGCGCTTTACATTATTCTGATTGTACAAGCACCCGTCTAGTGGGCAAATACCCGTTTCCGGTGACAATAAAGGCGCAACCCCATGCATTCTGGACATGCGCCCGGACCTCCCCCGGAACAAGCCGCGTTTTGCGTCGAGCCGCCTTCTATACCACAATGGAAAAAAGATGCTGAAATTCGCCTCACTCGCCGGACCGGAGACAGCATCATGCTGAATCTGACCCAGCGTTTGGTAATAGGTTGCGCCGTCCTTGCCGGACTCACGGTCTGGCTCGGCATCGCGGCGCACAAGCCGCTCGCCGCAGCCGGCCATCCCGCCCTCGCCGTCGTCCTGCCCGTCGCCGCCGTGCTGGCCGCAATCGTCACGGCTCTTTTGATTCTCATTCCCGTCCGCAGGCTGGCTCGCGACACCCGGAAAATCGCCCAGGGAGACCTCGACCACCGCTCCGAGTGGAGCAGCCGCGACAGCTTCGGCGCGATTGCCGCCGAGCTCAACCGAATCGCTGTCCGTCTTCGCGAGCTCCGCGAGTCTGAGGCCGGCCGCCGCCAGATGGAGTTCCAGCTCTCCGACGCCGTCCTCCAGTCCATCTTCGAGCCCATCATCGTCACTGACGCCAAGGGCTACCTCCTCAAGGTCAATCAGGCCGCCACCGAGGTTCTCGGCGTCAACGCAACCGACCGCACCGCCCTCACCAACGCCCCCGGCGGCGCCAAAATCCTCTCGGCCATACGCGACGCCGTCGCCATGCAAAAGCCCGTAGCCGGCGAAGGCGACGCTGCCCTCTTGCCCATGCGTTTTGGCAACGCCGACCGCAGCTTCCGCCTCCGCACCACGCCCATGCGCGACTCCGAAGGCCGCCTCCTCGGCACCGTCACCACCCTCGAAGACGTCACCTACCTCCAGAACGTCGACCGCTTCAAGACCACTTTCGTCGGCGTGGCCAGCCGCAAGCTCCGTGACCCGCTCCTCCAGCTCCGACGCGGCCTCTATGCCCTCGCCCACGGTTTCGCCGGCGAGCTCACTGGGCTCCAGCAGGAGCTGGTCTCCGCCGCCGTCCAGGACTCGCAGAAGCTCGACGACCTCATGGCCGACCTCATCGAAGTCGCCGAAATCGACATCGGCAAGCGCGAAATGAAGCCCGAGAACCTGCGCCCCCTCGCGCTGCTCGAGGAGGCCGCCGACCGCTACGCCGACCAGGCCGCCGAAAAACGCATCCGCATCGACATCCGCGCCTTCGCCGACCTGTCCTTCGTCCGCGGCGACCGTCGCGCCGTCCGCTCCATATTCGATAATCTTCTCTCCAACGCCATTCGCTTCACCCCATCCGAGGGCGAAATCCTGCTTGCCGCCGAGGAGGCCACAAACTTCGTGCAATTCACCGTGCGCGACTCCGGCCGGGGTATCGAGGCCGACCGCCTGAGCACCATCTTCGACCGCTTCAATACCTACTCCGAGCAGGGGACCGGCCTCGGCCTCGCGCTCGTGCGCCGAATCGTCGAGTCGCTCGGCGGCCAGATCGCAGTCGAAAGCCGGCTCGGTCACGGAGCGACATTCCGCTTCACCCTTCCCGTGGCCTCCGTCGAAGCGCTCCGCCACCCAGTCGAGGTAGGCTGAACGATGGCCGAGATCAAGCTCGAACGCCGTCCCGACCAGGGCAAGCTCCGCATCTACATCGGCGCCGCGCCCGGCGTCGGCAAAACCTACATGATGCTCAATGACGCCTGGTGCATGAAGCACCAGCAGGCCATCGATATCGTTATCGGCCTTGTCGAGCCGCACGGCCGCCAGGAAACCACCGACCGCATCCGCGACCTCGAGATCATCCCCCTCAAGGTCATTCCCTATCACGGCGTCGAGCTCAAAGAGATGGACGTGGACGCCATCATCGCGCGCCATCCCCATACCGTCGTCGTCGACGAGCTCGCCCACACCAACGTCCCCGGCAGCAAGAACCGCAAGCGCTACGAAGACGTGCTCGAAATCCTCGACGCCGGCATCAACGTGATGACCGCCGTCAACATCCAGCACCTCGAAACGCTCAACGACGCCGTCAACCGCTCCGCCAACACCGTCATCCGCGAAACCGTCCCCGACAACTTCTTCAAGCGCGCCGACGAGGTCGTCAACGTCGACGTCACCGTCAACGAGCTCCGCAACCGCCTCCGCCAGGGCAAGATCTATGCGCCCGAAAAAGTCGAGCAGTCCCTCGCCAATTTCTTCCGCATCGGGAACCTGAATCTTTTGCGCGAGCTATCGCTCCGCACCACCGCCGAGCAGGTCAGCGCGCGCGAATCCGCGTTTCGCCGTGCCCAGGGCCTCGAGCAGGCCGCCACTCCCGAAAAGGTGATGGTTTGCCTCAGCACTCGCTCCGGAACCGAGCGCCTTCTCCGCGTCGGCGCGCGCATCGCCGGCCGCCTCTCATCTAGCTGGTACGCCGTCTACGTCACCCGTCCCGAAGACGACAAGGGCCACGGCGACCCCGAAGCCCACCAGCGCCTCGAGGAATTCGAGCGCATGGCCCGCGACCTCGGCGCCAATGTCGTCAACATCACAGACAAGAACGTCTCCGACGCCCTCATCCGCTTCGCCCAGCAGGAGAGCATCACCCACGTAGTCTTCGGCCAGTCGGCCCGCTCGCGCTTCGACATCCTCTTCCGCGGCTCCGTCCTCAACCGCTTCCTCTCCGAAGTCCGCGACGTCACCGTCCAGGTAGTCCCCATGCAGAAACCAGTAGCGCGCCGCGGCTGACAATTGCCGCCTGAGTCCTAAAACTCGGCAAGCTTGTCAGCCGCGGCGCGCCTCTGTGTATGCCTTGCGACTACTCGATTCCAAAGGCCAGGTTCAACGTGCACGCCGGACCCACGTTGACCGCGCGCCCGAAGTAAGCGCCGGTGGCCCGGGTCTTCGAACCGAGGTCGATGGTGCCGTTCGGCGCGTAGATGTTTGCCTGGATGATGCTGCCCGGCCCGATCTGCACGGTGTCGGAACTTGCCACATAGAGGACCACCTGCGCAGCGGTGAGCCCAGCCACAGTGGGATCGACGAGCAGGTTCGCCGGGCCATCCCCATCCACGTCGCCGGCAATACGCAATTCTGTTGGCCCTTGGAACAAGACCGTTGACGCCGAGTCGATGTCCAGCTCCGCGATCTGGTAGAGCCCGCCGGTCAGGATCAACTTGGCTCCGTTGCGCAAGTGCACCGCGCCGTACGGCCCTGGCGCGAGGGTCATGGTGGCGTTGTTGTTGACGTTTATGTTCTGAGAGCCCGGCGCGATCGTGGGAAATGCCGGCATGCTCATGAACGGGACCGGCATGGGCGACGTCTTCGCGCCTAGGATTACGCCATGCGAGGCGGAGAGAACATTATCGACGAGGTTGACGATCGACGATTGGCTGTCGAGCCGCACCGCGTCGCCGACCACGCGCGAGCCGGGACCGGACACGACTGCGCCTGAGTGGAGCCACACCGTATCCTGGCTGTCGGGGCCGCAGTGAGCGGCCTTGTTGTCCTGATTGTTGGCCCCCACGTCGCCGGTGGCCACGACGGCGCTGTCGCCGATGATGGTGGAGCAACTGCTGAACGCCACGAACTGCCCCGTTCCGGCGACCACTTCGAGCGTCACCGAGGCAGACGCCCCTGTGTAGTCGTTGGTGTCTGTGGGAGTAAACGCGACATTCAACGTGTTCGGCCCGAGCGGAAGCATCGTGCCCGCCGCGGGCGAATATAGGTAAATGCCGTTGGTGCTGGCCACCGCGTCGAGTTGCGCACTGCCCAGCGGAACGCCATAGGGCAGCGGCGCCGGCACCCACGTAATGGTGGGGACTGCCTTTTCAGCCTGCGTCGTCTGTGTGGCCGTGGCGGAGGTGAAACTGCCTGCGGCAGGCCAGTTCGCCGTAAGGATGCATGTGCCGGTGCCGCTCGTGATCGTGACCAGGTTGCCGTTGATGCTGCACGGGCCGGTGGCCGTAATCGTCGGCGTCGCCGGAGCGTTCGTCGTAGCCGTCACGGTGAAGGTCGATCCATAGACGGCCGTCGCCGGCGCGCCGGTAAACGTCACCGTTGGGGTCTGAATCAACACCGTCACGGGAATCGTGTCGGTCACCGACGCATTATCGAGGCCCGTCGCGGTCACCACAATCGGTCCGGCCGCGATCGTGATCGGCGTGCTGAACGATACGCGATTGGGATCAGTCGCCGAAGGATCCGCCGTGAACCCTACCTGCTGTCCGTTCACCGTGATGCTCTGAATCTGCGTGCCGCCGGCGAATCCCGTCACCGTGAACTGGCCGTTGGGCGAAGTGGCGTTCGGCTGCGGCGTGGTAACGGTCAACTGGATGTTCCCCGGCACGCCCACCACGATGATCTGGCCGGGAAATGGAGTCACCGTGAACGGTCCGAACGTCACGCGCGAGCCATTCACGATTGCCGACGGGTTCACCAGGAACGGCACCGGGTTCGTCGGATCGCTGACGCGCAGCACCTGTCTTGCTTCGCCTGTCGTCACGTTGTTCTGGTTCAGCCCCTCGGAGTGGCCGGTTTCGTAGAGCGTTCCGCTCTGATCCTGGGTATTTGCATCCAGTTCAGGATCGCTCAGCGTGCTGGCCGCCGGCGCTGTGAAGTACACCTTGAGAAGCGCCGTGTTGAACAGGAAATTGTTCGTCTCCGTGTCGTTTACGCCGGTAATCGTTGGGCTGGCCAGCGTCAGGTAGTTGTTGATGAAGTAATTCGAGGTGAAATTCGGGTCGCCGAGGTTGAAGTTCCAGCCAAAGCGCCAGTAGGGCCACGTCCCCACCGAGGCGAGCAGGTTGTAGCTGCCGCCATTCACCGGATCGGGCGTGAACGGCCCGAACGCCGAACCGAGCCCCGAACTCTCCACCTGGACGTTCACTTCGTAGTTGGTCACCTGGTATGGCGGAAAGAAGGTGAACTTTCCGTTCAGGATGCCGGCCTGTTCGGTGAGATTGATCGTGTTCACCTGCCCTTGCTGGACGGTGATGGGCTGGCTCGGGAATTGAAGCCCCACGGTTCCATTCGTAGATAACTGGAAGTTTGGCGCGACAGTCATCGGCTTGGTGAAGTCGACGAAATCAAAGAGCCGCGCGATGTAGCCGATGGTCGGTACGTACGGGGACGGGAAGAATTCGTCGTAGAACGGCTTGCCCTCGGTGGTTGTCCCCTGAACCGTTGCGCCGCTGCTGTAGACGGTCCATCCGGGCGGCGTCTGGAGCGCGAGAGTGCCGGTTACTTCGGCCTTCTCGACCATCGTGTAGTTCTTCGTGATCACCGCGCCGGGCAGGCTCGAGGCGGCGTCGACCACATCGCCATCGTTGAAGTCGATGGCTTCGTACGCCTGGGTGCCCTCTTGGTCTTCTTCAAAACTGACCGCCTGCGAATTGAGCTGATAGCTTCGGCCGGGCTTCAGGTAGACCTCGTAGTTGGGCAGCGCGGTGTCGGTCTGCGGCAGAGAAATGCACCCGTCGATGCTGCCGACGCAGTCAGGCTGTATGGTCTCCGGAGTCGAGTCGACGGCGTTGAGGAAGATGCTGCGCGGCGGCAGGTTGTTGCTGTTCAAATCTGACGCCGTCACCGTTCCCTGCAGAATCACTGGCTGGTACGTGATGTTGTAAGTTGTGCCGGGGCTGTTCCCGGGGCTCACCACGATGGGCGCCGCATTGTTGAGCGGATAGTCGGGAAATGGAATGTTCTCGTCCACGAAGGGCACCGAGGAGTCGAACCTGGCCACCGGCATCAGGTAATAATGCGTCGTCGCCTGCGCTTCGACCGTAATGTCGTAAGTCCAGGTCGTTGTCACCTGGGCGCCGGCTGTCTGCGTGTTGGTCAGCACCGCCGCAAACTGCGACTCATACCGAGTCGGCTCGCTCAGCGGGTTGCCCGCGTAGACGATCATGCTGGTTGGCGCGAAATCGGCGGTGAACGTAATCGTTCCGCTGATGTGCCCTTGCGTAAGGGAAACGTTCGCGCTCAGGTCTGTCGCGCTGCACAGCGCCAGGCAGACGGCCAGGGCCATGTGTGCAAACACACGCCCACTCAGACTGCAACTTACGAGTCGAATCATGCGACCTCCTCAAACTGCCTGCCGCACCTTGTTCCGGTTTAAGCGGTGAGCGGATTGTCGCTGAACACCGAACTGAGCCTTACTGCCGGGTACCAGCACAGGGTGGGGAAAATTATTCTCTGGGTCCATGTGGCAGGTTGCAGTGCGTTTGTGACATTCACCGAATGAAATCGACGATGCACACGAGAAGACCGTCGGCCCGAGCCGGAGAAACTCCTGAACTGTGAACGGAACTGGGCCCTGACCGGACACACATGAGCCCAAAGAAACCGGGGAATACTCAGGAAATTGACGCGAACTATAGATCGATTAAATTTAGTCTGTCAAGAATTTTTTCCTTGCACGCGTTCCAAAAATACCCCGATCAGTTCCCCGCGCAGCCACCGCCGGCACGGCCTCGAACTGCCGCCGTGCCGGCTTGTTGGCCTGCTGCCGCTCCCGGAGATTCGGCTCAGTGTCCAGAGACCTGCACCGCGGGCAGCACAGCCGTCCCTTCCAGCCGCACGCCATCGAGCAGGTTCGGGTCGAGCCCGAGCGCCTGCAGCACCGTGGGAGCCACCTGCAATGTTCCCACTTCGCTGTAGACCGTCCGCGGCTTGAATCCCGGGTTCGACAAGAGGAGCATCACGTTCGTGTCGTCGTGCGCAAAGCCCCCGTGCTCCATCTGTTTCGAGTTGCTTCCCGTATACGTCACGCCGATGTTGGGCGTCACGATGATGTCCGGCGTGCGCGGGTCGTTCGGGCTCAGTCCGCCCAGGTCGTAATTCAGCGCAACCGTCGGCCCGTAGAAGATCTGCCCCGCCCCGAACGTCTTCAGGTTGCTTTCAAGCAGCGCCACCGCCTGGTCGGTAAAGGAAGGATTGGTCAGCCACAGCAGCGAAACATCGTCCTCGGTCGAGCCCACGCCCGTTCCATTCGGATTCTCTGACGGCGGCATCGCCGCGGGAAGATCGTTCGCGATGATCGTCGCCGGCGACAGCCCGTTGCTGTTTTTGCCCGGAACCGCCTGGTACAAATTCGGGTCGATCGGCGATTGCCCGTGCTTCGCAGTAACGATGATGAGCGTCGATTCGTACTGCCCCCGTTCCTTGATCTTGTTCACCATCTCGCCGATCGAGTCGTCCACAAACTTGATTTCGCTCACCAGGGTGTCGGTCGGCGTCGCGGCCGCGTCCATGTATCCGCCCTTCACGCCGTTTTCGATCAGTTTTTCACCCACGCTCACGGCCTGGAAGTTCATCCCGTAGATCGTCGGCGTCTTCGAATGCTTGATGCTGTTGCCAAGGTGGTCCTTGCCTTCGATCCAGTCCAGAACCGCGTTCACCTTGAGCGTGTCGTAGCACTTGATGTTCTCGAAGCTGTTCGTCCACGCAGTCAGGTCCGCGCCGGTGTCGGGAATAGACGAGCAGTTCACGCCATCGGGCGTCGTGACCGCAGGCAGCGCCACCACGAGGGAATTGATCTCAGGCGAGTAGTAGTCATCGAGCGATCCGCCGTGTCCCGCGATCGACGAATACGCCGGATGCTTGTCGGACCACGCGACGTACCCGCCGGACTTGTGGATGATCCCAAAGATGCTGTTCACTCGCACAAAATCCCAGGGCATCACCGGCGCACAGCCATTGGCCGGATCGCGGTCCATCCTCGTCGGATCCAGCGATGCAATGCCGCCGTCGGTCAGTCCGGCTCCCGGCGCTCCGCCGTTCAGCTTGGTGTAGTCGAGGTCGATTGCCTCCTCGTATTCGGTCGTGAATCCGGTCGGCGTTCCTCCCGCCGTGCACGGCCCGGGGCCATTTCCATACCATGTCGCCGTCTTCGGCCCATCGAGCGACCGGTCGTATGCCACGTCGTAATAGACGCCCATCGTCCGCGGCGTCGCGCCCGTCACAATGTTCATCAGGCCGGGAAACGAGTCGGACGGCTTGGAAGTATTGGCAGCAACATAGTTGATGCCCGTCGTAGCCAGTGCGGCGAGATTGGGACAGTAGGGTGTGCCGCTGTCCACGCCGGCAACGCCCTTCGAGCAATTCAGGAAATCGACCGCATGCATGCCGTCGATGCTGATGAGCAGAACGTGGGAGTAAGCGCCGTGATCGTGACCGTGACCGTGGTCCCAGTCACCATTGTTGTTCTGGGCAACAGCGCTGGCGGTACAAAGAGCGGCCGCAGCAAGAAACGCGATAAAACGCTTCATAACGATCCTCCTGTAGGGGATTCATGGCAGTCGCCTGGGGCGGCTGCCCGCTGATGGGCTGAAATTGGTCACACGTATCGGGCCACGCCGCGCGGCACAACGGTTCAGAGCCGCAAGTCTCAACAGCGCACACAAAGCCCGTACCACTCTGGTGGTGGACTCAACCGGCAAGATCCAAGGCGATATTGCGCGAACGGACGGGCGGCAAAGGAGAGAGGGGAAGCCGCCCATTATCCGTCAGAAATATAGCGCCTGACAAGCCCGCCGCAAGTTACAGGAAGATCAATTCTCGTTCGGCAAACCCGCCGGTTTCTACTTCGTCATCGTGATCTCAAATCCCAGGGCTGATTCGGCAATCTCGACGCTCGAATATCCCGCCCCCGCCAGCATCGTCTCGAACTGCGGCCGCGTGTAAGCGCGCCTCAACAGCATCGTCCGGAACGCCAGTTTCGTAAGGATCCTGTTGCCCCACGGTAGTCCCATGCCGTCCACTTCACGGTTGATTGCGTCGGCCGATGCATCCCCCTTGAGATCGATGATCTTTCCACAGCCGCCTGGCTTCAGCACGCGCCGCATCTCGCGCAGAGCATCCACAGGTTTTGCGAAGTTCTTGAACGCCGCCCGGCACAACAGGAAATCGAAGCTATCCTGGGGCAGTGGCAGGTTCGAAGCCGACCCCTGCAAAAACCGCACCTGCACGCCGGCCGCCGAAGCATTCTTCGAGGCCATCTCGACAAATGTGCGACTCAGGTCCACACCGGTGATCGCGTAGGAACCGCGCTTTGCCAGCTCGATCGAAAAGTACCCTGGCCCCGGCGCAACCTCCAGCACCGAGCTGCCCTGCGGAAGCTCGTCGGCGACCCTCTTCGCAAGCTCGACATATTCCTTCATCATGTCGGCCGTGTTCTTCGCATACCACTTCGCAACCATTCCTTCCATTCCCGCGTCGCGGCGCGGTTTTGGCATGGCAATCGTAGTCATCGTGATTCCTCCCGTCCGTTTTTTGAGCGCACCTCTCCCGCGGCCGTCTCCGGCCCTCGGAAGAAATGTGCATGGTGTCGGTTTCCCGCCTCAGCGGCTGTTTTCTGATCCCTGGTCCCTGGTGCCTGATCCCTGGTCCCTGCCCTATCAATCCCTGCCCTATTCGCAGAACACGCGCACCTTTGTCATGCTGCCTTCGCTGCCGTTCACATCCACCGTCAAATCTTCCAGGTGATCGATGATCTCTTCCAGGTTCTCCGGCTTGATCTGCGATAGCGTAATGGGAATGCCCTTCTGGTTCAGTGCCGTGTCAAGCTGTTCGTGCGCCTGCTGCGGAATCAGGCTCGCCAGCCGCACGCCCGCGCGCAACAGCTGCAGTGGAACGCGCACGTTCACCGTGGTTGTTCCCTTCATTCCTGTAGACGACTCGTCCGCCTCCACAAGTACACGCATGTACTTTGCGCGTGTCCTCACCGCGGCGCCCGGGCCGCTCTTGGCGCCCGCCACGCTGCCCAGGAAATCGCCCATGTTCGTCGCCGTGTTCGCGTCCAGCGCCGTGAGCAGCCGTTCCGCCTCGTCCGCCGTAATCTTTCCGGCGGCCAGCATCTCCAGAATCTGTCGGCGATTCTCGTTCATATTCTTCCTCCCCGGTAACTCATCAAGCTGAATACTGCGTTGTGCACGGCGCCCATACCTTCCCGCGCAACCTCGCGGGCAAAGTGGATCATCTCGCCCGGCAAAATGTGCAGGTGCATCTGCGCCGCGCACACCAGCACGCAGGCAACCGCGATCCACAGCCCTTCGCGCCCGTCGTTCCACGCGGCCAGCAACCGTTCGCCTTCGGCCGCCGAGATTCGGCCCGCCGCAACCAGCGACAATATTCCGCGACGTGTGCTCAACATGCCTGCTCCCTCTTCACAAAATCCGAACCGTGATGTGCTTGCCTTCCGCCGTAACGCGCACATCTGTCCCGGGCAGCGCGCAAAGGATCTGCCACAGCACGCCCAGCGAACGCCACAACCTCAGCCCCGCAACCAGGCAAAGGGCCCACAGGATCATCAACCCGATGAGAATCAGGGGCGATAGCAGAATCGCAAAGATCCAGATCAGGAACAGCGGTACCGGAATCGGCGGGCACCACCAGTTCACTGACTGAATGCGGATTACAGCAATGTTCGGCAACACGTCCTATCCCCCCCTTGCCCGCTCTCTGGTCCCTGATGCCTGATCCCTTCCCTGCTAATTCAGCCCTTCCAGCGCCCTGATCGCTTCATCCGCCGTGATCTCGCCCTGGTTGAGTCGCTCCAGCACCTCGGCCCGCGAGGGCGATGGATTCGTCTCCACAAACTCAAGCTGGGCGCCGATGCGGTTCAACCGGGCCTTGATCGTCGGATAACTGACCCCGAAGGTCTGTTCCATGTCCTTGATCGACCCATGAGAGCGCAGGAACGCCACCACAAACACCTGGTCCTCCAGGCTCAACCGGGCCAGTTGCGGCGGCGCAAAGGCTCCTTCCACGGCGATCCCCTTCTCTGGAATGCTCACCCGCTCCACAACCATCGGAGCCCCCTGAGCAATCCGGAGCAATTCCTGCCAGTCCGCAACGGATTTGGTCTCGTTCGGCATCGGTCTCTGCGTCTTCCTTCCTCCGACATTCAGAACTGTAATCAAGTTTTTTAATTATTGCAAGACATATTTTTAAGTTTCTTGATTTTTTGTCTGGATAGGCGAATGAAATAAGAAAACAACTCCCGCCAACTGTCCCCAAAGCTGACCGGATAATCGAAACAGAGGTTCGAGGAGCGAATCATATCCCACTATTCCCCGCTCTCGCCGGGAACGCAGAATTCTGCTCCGAAATTCCGATCCGTGGCGCTCGGGCTTCCACGCACACTATCCTGAACTGCATGCGGGCGCCGCTTGCCACTGCACTTTTCATCCCGTTGAGCTTTATCGGAATTGCGGGTTCGCAGTCGGTGCAACCGGCATTCGACGTCGCATCTGTCAGGCCCAGCCAGCATGAAGTCGGCCCGGACTACAACAATCAGATAAACTACTCGCCTTCTGAATTCACCGCCCGAAATGTCACGCTCAGGCGTCTTATCGCCGAGGCCTGGCGCTGCCAGATCGATCAGGTCCTCGGACCGCCGTGGCTCGATCGCAACGAATACGATATCGAAGCGCGCGCACCCGCCGGCACGCGCAGCGAACAGACGTCCCTCATGCTTCGCAGCCTTCTCTCCGACCGGTTCCAGCTGAAGCAGCACAGCGATATTCGCGGAATGCGCGTCTACGAGTTGACGGTCGGCCGCGGCGGCGCAAAAATCCTGCCGGTTCAACCGGGCGCCGCGGCGCCTTCAGGCTCCGGGTTTCACTTCCGCGGTGACATGCGCCAATTTGCCGACCTTCTTGCGGTCCAGTTCTCAATTCCCGCAGCAGTAAATCCGGGCGAGCCGGTAAGGGCAGGCGGTACTCCAATTCCCGTCCTTGATAAGACAGGCCTCCCGGGTATCCACGAATTTAGTGTCGACATCCGCCCGGAGTTGGGCACCGATGCATTCACGGCGTGGAAGAGAGCACTCGAAGAGCAACTGGGCTTGAAAATTGAAAGCCGAAAAGCCGATGTGTCGGTTGTGGTCGTCGATGAAGCCGCAAAGATCCCCACGGCGAATTGAGAATTGTGTGCGCGAGCAATTCGGCGATCGATCACTGAAGAACACAAAAAACCGCCCCCGAAGGAAATCGTCGCCTCGGAGGCGCTTGCGTGTTGCAAGTCAGGAATCGGGCACCAGTAGCCGGCGCTGGAGGTCGGTAGCACGCGGCTACTGGCGATCCCTATATACAACGAGACTAGCTGCGGCTTCCCCTTTCCACAGCCAACTCGTGTCGCCCGGCTCCAGAGAGACTGTGCTTGCGAGCCTCTCGAGCCATGTTGACTCTTGCAGTTTCGCTGATATCGCCGGTCCATTCCGTGACGGCCATCACAATGGTTTGTTTGCGCGTTTGTCCCGGGTCCTTCGCCGTGCAAACCGGGCAAAATCAGCCTCGGCTCTGCGCATTGACAAACCAGGCCGCCCCTTTGAGAATCGGAATTTCAGGTTCTTCCAACGGATGGCCCGCCCTTGACCGCTCTCCTCAAAACTGACCTCGGGATTACGACTCTGCTGGGGCGCGGAAAAGTGCGCGATCTCTACGCTGTCGGCGATGACCTGCTGCTCGTCGCGACTGATCGCATCTCGGCCTTCGATCACATTCTGGGAACAGGCATCTCCGGCAAAGGCAAAATTCTTACCCAGGTCTCGCTGTTCTGGTTCGATCTCCTGTCGTCGATCGTCCCCAACCATCTCATTACCGCCAGTGTCGAACTCTTCCCTGCTTCTCTCCATCCCTACGCCGATCAACTCGAAGGCCGCTCCATGCTCGTCAAGCGCGCCGCCATGTTTCCCGTGGAGTGCGTCGCGCGCGGCTATCTGGCCGGCTCGGGCTGGAAAGAATACCAATCCGCAGGCACGGTCTGCGGCATCCCGCTTCCTGCCGGCCTGCAGGATGGTTCGCGTCTCCCGGAGCCGATCTTCACGCCGGCAACCAAGAGCCAGGACGGCTCCCACGACGAGAACATCACATTCGCCCGAGTCGAGCAGATCGTCGGTCCCGCCGATGCGGCCGAGCTTCGGCGACTGACAATGGCAATCTACGCCCGCGCCTCAGCGCATGCCGAGTCCTGCGGTCTCATCCTTGCCGACACCAAGTTCGAATTTGGCCGCGTCGACGGCCGCATCATCCTCGCCGACGAAGTCCTTACTCCCGATTCCTCGCGCTTCTGGGATCGAGCAGCCTGGAAACCCGGCGGGCCCCAACCTTCTTTTGACAAGCAGTTCGTCCGCGATTATCTTGAGTCAATCCACTGGAACAAACAGGCCCCCGCTCCAGCGCTGCCAGACGATGTCGCCACGCGGACGCAGGCCAAGTACCTTGAGGCCTTCCGCCTTCTCACAGGGAAGCGCCTGAGCCTCTGATCTCGAATTTTGCTTCGGTAGCGGAGTTTCATTTCATGACCCTCGTCGACTGGGCGGTTGTCCTTATCCTCGTCTGCGCCATATTCGGCGGCCTCATTCAGGGATTCTTCCGCTCCGTCTGCGGGCTTCTCGGCCTCGTTCTCGGCCTCGCCCTCGCCGCCTGGAATTACGGACGTGTAGCGGGTCTTTTTTTACCTCTTGTGCGCATCCCCGCCGTTGCGAATACAATTGGTTTTCTATTCATTGCTCTGGTCGTGATGGCTCTCGTAGCCCTCATCGGCAACATGCTCGCCAGGGTCTTCCGGTTGCTTGGACTCGGATGGCTTGACGGGCTCGCAGGAGCGGTCTTCGGCTTTTTCCAAGGCGTACTGCTGGTTGTAATCGGAATCATTGTGATCGTTGCCTTCTTCCCACAGGATCACTGGATTGCCGAAGCCCGGCTGCCGCGCATGTTTTTCGGCGCTTGTCACGTAAGCACCACTCTCACGCCCTCAGAGCTCGGCCAGCGGGTGCGTGAAGGACTGGACGCGTGGGGAGCGGAGTCTCCGCAATGGATGCATCCGGAGCGGGCTCGATAAGCATTTTTCACAGCAGCCAACCGGGGGCTGTTGTGGCAATCTATCAAGATCAAGAGGTGCAAGTTGAAACCATTACTGGACAGCCTGGTGACGCAGATGCATTCAAGCGGCGTTAAATACGACGACGCCGTTCGCGAATTCAGAAGACAATACCTTCGCGAAGTGCTTATCGCTAATCGAGGCAACCAGTGCAAGGCGGCCGAGGAGTTGGGGATGCATCGCAACACTCTGAGTCGCGCGATGACGGAACTTGGCCTCAGCCTCGCAGAAGTTCGCGCCGGACTCAAGCGTCCGCCCCGCAGCGAACGTCCTGTATTCAATGCGGTACGCTCCGGCATGGGCCGGGGCTGATCCCATTCACGGAAGAACGCGCTTTCCCGTGCCTTGGCCGTAACGGCACGCGATCCTTTGCACCTACAGGCGGCCCCCGCATGATTCGCCGGAACGACGCGCGATTTCGTAAACTGGGAGTGCCGCTTTTATTCGATGCAGACGCCTATAGCCGAAACAATCCGCCGGCCCCAGATCCACATCGCTCCTGGCTTCATCTGGGACGCGCAGGATGCCTATCTCTTCGACATCGACGGCACGCTCCTCCGTAGCCGCGATCGTATCCACGTTGACTCCTTCACCGCCAGCGTCCAGCGCGTCACCGGCTTTGAGGTCACTCTGGCCGGTGTCACGCTCGCGGGGAACACTGACACCGCCATCCTGCGCGAAGCTTGCCACCAGGCCGGCGTTCCGCCGGATGTCCTCGAATCGCAGGCCGGCGCGATTCTTGACGCCATGTGCTCCGCCGTCGTCGAGCGACGTCACCAGATGGACCTCGTTCGCATGCCCGGCGTCGAAGATGCCCTGCGCCATCTCGCCTCGCGCGGCGCTCTGCTCGGCGTTGCCACAGGCAACCTTGAAATGATCGGCTGGCTCAAGATCGAACAGATCGGCTTGCGCGAATGGTTCCGTTTCGGCGGCTTCAGCGACAACTTCCCCGACCGCGGCGAACTCATCGGCCACGCCGCCGCCAAGGCCCGCGAGCTTGCCGGCGCTCAGTCGCGCGTCTGCGTGGTAGGCGACACGCCGCGCGATATCGAAGCCGCGCACGCCAATTCCCTGCCCGTCATCGCCGTCGCCACCGGCCGGTCCAGCTTCGAAGAACTCTTCGCTCATCACCCCGAGGTCTGCGCCACCTCGCTCGCCGATCTCCTCACCCACACGCAGGGAGCTGAGTGACGCGATCGCCCTCCAATTCGAAGCTCCGCGCCGCGTTCCTGCTGTTGGCATTTTGTCCAGCCGCCGGCCAGCCTCAGCTGGCCGCTCAGTCTTCCCAGCCGCAGACGCCCGCAGCCGAGCCCGCTCCACCTCCGGCCACGCAACAGCCATCGCCACAGCCCGCGCAGGCGCCGCCGGCCGAAGCGCCACAGCAACCAGCCGCACCCGCGAAAAAAACCAAGCTCCCCACCTCCGCTGACCGGCGCCACGCCGCCAAGCTCTATCTCGAAGCCGCGACACTCTATAAAAATGAGCAGTTCGAACAGGCTCTTGACCTCGATCTCCAGGCCGCTACCCTCGATCCATCCAATCCTGATTACAAAATGGCGGCTGAGGTCGCGCGCAGCCACGCTGTCACTGTGCTCATGCAGGCTTCTGCCCAGGACCGGCTGCATGGCGACACCGAAAAAGCCCGCGCCGCTCTCGCCCGCGCCCTCGAGCTCGACCCGCAAAACGCCATGGTGCTCGAGCACATGCGCGAGCTCGACGGCCAGGCCGGCCGCATTGCCGATGAACTCGACTCGGGCATGAAGGCCCCGGAATTCGCTTCGCCTATCGAGCTTTCTCCCAATCCCGACGTCAAGAGCTTCCACCTTCACACCAGCCAGCGCCTGCTCATCGAGCAGGTCTTCAAGGCCTACGGAATCGAAGCTACTCTGGACGACAGTGTGCGCAGCAACCCCACGCGCATGGATGTCGACGACGTCACTTTCCCCGAAGCTGTGCGCATTCTCGACATGCTCACCACTTCCTTCTATGTGCCTATCGATCCGCGCAAGGTCCTCGTGGCCCGCGATACCCGCGCCCTGCGCTCGCAATACATGCGCAACGCCGTCGAAACCGTCGACCTGCCCGGCCTCGATCAAACCGGGATAACCGACATGGGCAACATCGCCCGCAACGTGTTCCAGGTGCAGCAGGCCGCCGTCGACGCCTCGTCGGGAACCATCACCCTCCGAGCACCGGAGACGACACTCCACGCCTTTAACGCGACGTACTCCGACCTCATGGAAGGCCGCCCGGAGGTCCTTCTCGAAGTACGCATGCTCCAGCTGGCGCACAACAACGCCACCAACATTGGCGTCGAGCTCCCGCAGACCATCACCGCCTTCAACGTCTACGCCGAAGAGCAGGCGATCCTCAATCAGAACGCATCTCTGGTACAGCAGATCATCGCCTCGGGCCTCGCCAAGCCCGGCGACATCCTCACCATCCTCGGCATCCTGCTCGCCTCGGGCGTGGTCTCAAATCCCATCTTCTCCAACGGTTTCGTGCTCTTCGGCGGCGGCCTCACCCTTTCGGGACTTACTTCGGGTCCTCTCACCGTGAATCTCAATCTCAATTCCTCTGATTCGCGCGAGCTCGACGACTTCCAGCTTCGCCTCGAAGACAACGAGGAAGGCACGCTCAAAAGCGGCTCACGCTACCCCATCATGACCTCGTCCTACTCGAGCCTCGGCTCGGGACTGGGCGTCGGCGGTATCAATATCCCCGGCCTCAATCTGCCTGGAACCTCCGGCAGCCTCGGCTCGCTCCTCAATCAGGTCAATACCGTCCCCAACATTCCGCAGGTCCAATATGAGGATCTGGGCCTCGTCCTCAAGGCCCGGCCGCGCGTTTTGCGCTCCGGCGACGTCGCCATCAATGTTGATCTGAAGATCACCGCCCTCGCAGGCAGCGCCCTCAACAACGTCCCCATCCTCGCCAACCGTTCCTACACCGGCGCCGTAACCCTTCCCGCCAACACTGCCCTCGTCCTCGCCGCTGAAGTCGATAAAAACGAAAGCACCGCGATTAGCGGTGTGCCCGGCATGAGCGAGATCCCCGGCCTCACCAACACGACCAACAAAAATACGCAGAAAAACTACTCCACGCTGCTCATCCTCATCACGCCCCACGTAGTCCGCAGCCCGCACGGCCTGGGACACGGCCCGCTCCTCCGCGTTGACCGCGATGCGTCAGCCCGCTGACTGCCGCGCGACTCGATTTGCGCGTCGAATCGCCCCAATCCGCCATTATCCCGAAACAAAAAACGCCCGCTCTAAAAGCGGGCGCTCTTTGCGAATTATCGATATGTCGTCTGCCCCGAGCTCCAAAGGCTGAGAGCTGAGAGCTAAAAGCTGCTCTACTGCTTCACCCCGTCCATCTTCGCCTGGTACTCGACGATCTTCTTCAGCGTGTCGTACGGCACTCCGCCTATCGGCACCTGCCGCCCGTTAATCATCAGCGTCGGCGTCTGGTTGATGTTCAGGTCCTGCGCCAGCTTCACCTGCTTCTCAACCTCGTCCCCGGTCGCGGGCTCCTTGGCGCAGGCCGCCACCTTGGCTGAATCCTGCCCGGCCTTGGTCGCGGCGCTGTTGAGCGTCAGCGCGGCGCCATCCGCGTTCGCCAATCCGTCCTGGCCTTCATACACGGCATTGGCAAACTGGAAGAACGCGCTGCTCCCGCCAAGTTTCGCTACGCAGACACCGTACTCCGCCGCCAGCTTGGCCTCCGGGTGGATCCGCTCAAGCGGGTAGTTCTGGTACACGATCCGCGCCTTCGGAAAGTCCGTCGCCAGCTTGTCCATATCCGGCTGCACGGCCTTGCAATGCGGACACTCGAAATCCGCGAACTCCACCAGCAGCAGGTCCTTCGAAGCCGAACCGCGGTACGGCCCGGTCGCACTCGCCTGCAGCTTGGCGCGATTGTCGGCGTACGGGTCGTCGCCAAACGGATACACGTCGTCCCCGGCGATGATGTGCTTGCCATCCGGCATCGCCCAGAACAGGAACGCCGACGGCTTCTCCTTGCCCGACTTGTCGCCAACGTAAACGATCACTTTACTCAGGCCCTCGACCTGCGTCTTCATGATCGCCGCTACTTCCCATACGCGGTTTTCGTCGTAGCCCCAGCTCGCGCGAAGAAAGCCGTTTACCTGGTCGTTTGTCGGGCTTGTCGCAGTAAAGTTCTTCGGGTCCGGCTTGGGGAAAGCGGGAGCGGTGGTAGGCGCGGGCGCAGCCGGAGCCTGTGAAGCAGCAGCCGGCTGCTCGGGAGGCGCTGCCGGAACCGTTTGTTGCGCAATCGCAGGCAAGGCTGCGGTGGATACGGCCAGCGCTGCAACGCTGGCAAATCGGCCAAGGTGACGAATCAAACGAATTCTCCTCAATGCATTTTCTTTCCGGTCGCGGTAATTCCCATTATCGCCCCCCGCATCGCCTCCGCGCCACCCTGATCCCTGATCCCTGGTCCCTGATCCCTGTCTTTCACACCTGCACCTTCACCGCAATGGGGAACCGCCGCCCGTTCCCAAACGACTTCGACGTAACCTTGAGCACCGGCGCGGCCTGCTGCCGCTTGTACTCCGACCGCTCCACAAGGCGCACCACCTTTTGGACGAGATCCAGGTCGAACCCGTGATTCCCGGCAATCTGCTCCGGCGTCTCATACCGCTCCACGTAATCCTCAAGGATCGGGTCAAGCACCTCGTACGGCGGCAGCGAATCGGTATCCTTCTGTCCCGGACGAAGTTCCGCAGACGGCGGCTTCTCCAGGATCGCCCGCGGAATCACCTCCCGCTCGCGGTTCAGCCACCGGCAAATCGCATACACCCGCGTCTTCATCAGGTCTCCGATTACCGCCAGCGCGCCCACCATATCGCCATATAGCGTGCAGTAGCCCACCGCCATCTCGCTCTTGTTGCCGGTCGTCAGTACCAGCGCGCCAAACTTGTTGCTCAGCGCCATCAGCAGGTTCCCGCGAATCCGCGACTGGATGTTCTCCTCCGTGATGTCCGCCGCCATCCCCTTGAACACCGGCTCCAGCGTCTTCGTGTACTCGCTGAACAGCCCGCTGATCCCCAGGATCTCGAACCGGATCCCCAGGTTCTCCGCGAGCGTTCTGCTGTCGTCCACAGACCCCTTTGACGAATACGGGCTCGGCATCCCCACCGCGATCACGTTCTCCGCGCCCAGCGCTTCTGCCGCAATCGCAGCCACCAGCGCCGAGTCGATCCCACCGCTCAGCCCCACGAGCGCCTTCCTGAACCCGCATTTGCGCACATAATCGCGCGTGCCCAGCACCAGCGCGCCCCACGCGCCTTCGGTATCGTCCTGCGCAGGATCGGCAATCGAGGGCGCATCAAACGGATCCACCACAACGAGATCTTCCGCGAAGCACTTCGCCTCCGCCACCAGTTCGCCGCGCGCGTTGATCGCCAGCGACGACCCGTCGAACACCAGGCTGTCATTGCCCCCCACTTGGTTCGACAACACCACCGGGATCCCGTCCCGCCGCGCGATCGCCTGCAGCATGCGCCGGCGCACCTCCCGCTTCCCATGCCAGAAGGGCGACGCCGAAATGTTGATGTGTATCTCGGGCCGCTGCCGCATCAGCTCTTCGATCGGATCAATGGAATACAAGCGCTCCGGCCAGAAGTTCTTGTCGTTCCACGCGTCCTCGCACACGCTCACGGCCAGCCGCACCCCGTCGAGTTCCACCACCTGCTGCGACTTGCCCGGCGAAAAATACCGCTGCTCATCGAACACGTCGTAGAACGGCAACAGCCGCTTGTGCTGCTCCAGCAAGACCCGCCCGCTGTCGATCAGGATCGCCGCATTCACTGCCGGCTTGCCCGTTCCCTCATTCGCCGGCAGCGCCACGCCGGCAATCACGGCTGTCGGCAGCTCGCGCGTCGCCTCCGCCAGCTCGTCCACCGCCGTGCGGCAGCGCGCCAGAAAGCTCGGCTTCTCCAGGAAATCCGCGGGAGGATACCCGCAGATGCTCAATTCGGAAAACACCGCCAGCCGCGCCCCCATCTCCGCCGCGCGGCGGCTCGTCTCAATAATCTTTGCAAGGTTCCCGGTAAAGTCCCCGATCGTGGGGTTGATCTGGGTGAGCGCGATCTTCACACTCTCAGTTTAATTCGCCGCGAAAGCAGACGGCCGGGTTCGGACTCTACCAGAGCAGCTTCAGCGCAAATTGCACCTGCCGCGAGGTGGTCGACGTGCTCGTGATTGCCCCCGCCGTTCCGGAGACTCCAGCCGGCGTAAACACAATCAGGTTCGGAGTGTTGAAGTTGGCGCGGTTCAGCAGATTGAAGATCTCTACTCGGAACTCGGCCGACAGCCGCTCTCTGATCCTGTTGTCTTTCAATGTCGAAAAGTCCCACGTTCCCAGCCCCGGCCCGCTGAGCGTATCTCTGCCCAGGTTTCCCCAGAACCCGCTATTCGCCGGCGGCGCCAGAAAAGCATTGGGATCGAACCACTGTGTGGGTTTGCCCAGAATGATGGGACCGTGGAACTCCGGATTCACAAACGGCCTCACCGGATTGCGCGTGTCGCCGGTATTCGATGGGTTGTAGCTGAGCTGCGGAGTGATCGGAAATCCGGACTGGACTGTGACGATGCTGTTCACTGCCCAACCGCTCACCGCCCAGTTCGCGAATCCGCTCAGACTATTCGCAAACTCCTTGCCGTGCCCGAAAGGCAGATTGTAGACCGCGCTGACGACGCCGATGTGCCGCACATCATACGTTGCCCGGCCATAATCGGCGTTCAGGTCATAAGGATTTGAAACGAGCCCCGGCGCATTCCCCGCCGTCGTCGCATTCAGCGAGTCTCCATTATCGAGCGCCTTCGACCACGTATACACGCCGCGCAGCGCGAAATCATTGCTGAAGCGATGATTCGCGTCAACCTGCAGCGCGTTGTAGTTGCTGTCTCCCCTTGAAAACCACGTCCACGTGTTCGCAAGCGACGGGTTCGCCTTCGGCGTCCCCGCAGGAATGTAGAACGATCCGCCTGGAATCGCCGAACCCGCAAGCGCCGCTGGGAAATTTGCCGGATACGCCGATGGACAAGGCGCAGCGGGACAGACCGTCGGAACTGGCACGTTGCCGTCAATTCCGATGAGCTGGTGGTAGCCGTGCGATCCCACGTATCCCATAGTAAGCGACGTGTTCGGCGTCAACTCCTGCTCGATCCTAAACGAATACGAAATCAGCGTTGGCATCTTCGCATCCGGCTGCACTCCGCCGGGTACGAGCAGTGCTTTCGCCGGCGTCGGACCCGCCGGATTGATCGGCAGGCTCGAAACAGGAAGCGATGCGATGCTGTACGTCGGATTGAACGGCGCATTCTGGTCCATCCGGTATCCGAGATCATCGAGCAGCTCGTTATAGATACCAAACCCAGCGCGAACAACCGTTCTGCCCGGCCGCGGGCTCCACGCAATCCCGATGCGCGGCTCCGGCAGAAACTTGGCATTATTTTCAGTAAACGCGCTGTGCCCAATATGTGGCTGGCTCGAGATCACCCCGTTCGTGAACGTGTAGTTGGCGGCGCGGTCGTGGGCCTCGTTCCATCCAGTAGAGAACTCGCCGCGAAATCCTGCGCTGATGGTTAGATTCGGCATCACGCGTATCACGTCCTGCGCATACACTGCTCCGAACAGCGACCGCCAGTTCATCTCGGTCGGCGCGGGACTATACAGGAAGCTGCTCGTGGTCCCGGTCAGAAATGTCTGCAGGTTGGTGAAGGTCGCCTGGCCAAACTGGCTCAGGTTAATCGTCTCGTTGGATTGAAAGTTCTGGAACCACGCGCCGAAGCTCCATTGGTGCAGGCCGTGCGACAGTGTGACGCGATCTTCATATGTGTAAAGGTTGCGCACAATCGGCAGATTGCTGCCGTTGTTGCTTCCGGCGAGCCCAATTTGAGCTTGCGGATTAGACGCTGCGCTTCCGCCCACAACTACGGCGCCGACGGGCCGCCCGCTGATGAAGCCGGGAACCTGCGCGGCGGGAGTGCCCGGCGTTGGCTCTCCGGTGAAGTAGTAGGCGGCGCGTGAATAGCCAACGCGCGCGACGTTCAGGAGCGAGGAGATGCCATGCGTTTCATCCACGCTCACCACCTGCTCGCGAAGAGTCAGAATGTCGGTGCTGTAAGGATTCGCCGTCGTCGCAGTCACGTCGCCGCCATCATCGATCGTGTACACCGAAGACAGCCTGTCTTTCGGCGAGAGCGTCAAATCGAACCGCGCCGTTCCAAAGTCCTCGCGGACCGTCTGCAATGGGCTTCCAAACACCTGCGCAATTCCATTGAAGTCCGGCGCATCCGCCGGGGGCGTCGGCCATAGGTCAAGAAGCGGCTGCACACTTGGCACTGCTTTCGCCCGCGAAGCCAGGTCCGGAACAAACGCAACCGATGTCTGGTGCAGGTTCTGGCGGTAGCCCTCGTAGTTCGCGAACACGAATGCCTTGTCTTTCCTCACAGGCCCGCCTAGCGACACGCCAAACTCATTGCGCTGAAATGGCGGCGCCGATCCCTGGTCAAAATAATTCGGCGCATCCAACACGTTGTTGCGCAGAAACTCGTAAGCCGATCCGTGCAAATTGCTCGTGCCGGCCTGCGTGACAATCAGCACCTGCGCGCCCGGCCGCTTCCCGTATTCGGCCCCATACGAATCGCGAAGCACATTGAATTCCTTCACCGCTTCCACGCCCAGCAGCTGCTGGCTCGGTCCGCCTGGCTGCATGTTGTTCTCTGCCGCACCGGTAAACTCGACGCCGTTCAGCAAAAAGAGATTCTGCTGCGGCCGGTTTCCTGACACCGCGAAGTTATTTCCCGTAGTTGAGTTCGACACTCCGATGCCGCCGGTCTTCTGCGAGGTAAAGTTCACAATCCCCGGATTCAGCGTCAGCAGAAGGTCAAAACTTCGCCCATTCAGCGGGAGATCTCTCACCTGCTGCTCTCCCACCAGCCCTGAAATATCCTGCGTCGACGCATTCACGACCGGAACGTTCCCGCTGACAGTGATCTTCTGTTCAACCTCCCCCACACGGAGTGTCAGGTCAGTCGTCGCGTCCTGCCCGACCGCCAGCACTATCCCCGTCCGCACGGCGTCGGCAAAACCGCTCTTGCTTGCGTGAATCTGGTAACGTCCAATCGGCAGCTCAAGTAGCCGGTACTCGCCTGTCTGGTCTGTGAGAACGCTTCGAGAGACTCCAGTATCCGAATCCATCGCCGTAACAGTTGCCGCCCGAACCGCGGCCCCGGTTAGGTCCGTGATCCGCCCCGATAGGCTCGCCGAAACTTGCCCGAATGCGGAGGTCGAAATGAGGCACAAGAGACAAAGAATGTTTGCGCAAAACCAGCGTTGATGGAATGACATTCTCACCCTCATTGAAAAATCCGCAAACGTGAATAGAAGCGTCTCGCTCCACAGGCTCGCGGATTTGTCCGAACTCTTGGAATGAAACGAACTGCTCCCGGGGCATCCAACTTCCTGATAACTCGAATCAGGACAAGTCGATTCCGGAAATCTGGATTTCGTGCTATTCCGGCGAACCGTTCGCAGGGAAGTGTCGGCCCGCCGTTAATCTCGAATTTATATGGATAAAATTGTATCGTCAAGAAACGGGCGCAATCGCAACGCGAATCGCCCGTCAGTCCGCCTCGTCCCCAAGGCGCTCGATCATCACGTCAGTGGATTTAATGAGCGCAGCGGCGCTGTGGCCCTTCTTAAGGCCCATCTCGCGGACGGCCTCTGCTGTGATGATCGCCGTCACGCTTGCGTCGCCGATCGCCAGCACCACTTCGGCAAGAAGGCCATCAACGCGCACGCTCACCACTTTACCCGCAAGCTGGTTCCTTCCGCTCACGCGCCGGTATCTCTCGCGCGACTCCATATCCGTTTTCCTTCCATCACGCTCAAGAAATGGCTTGAGGCTGGACATTGGGATTCGATGGTGCCCGCCTGGCGTCTGCACCGTCTTCAGTTTGCCGTCCAAAATCCACCTCTTGATGGACGGGTAGCTGATCCCCAGCATCCGGCATGCTTCTCTGGGCGTAAGAACCTGTTTCTGGGTAGCCATGCAATAATCTTTTAACATCTTCTCGAGCCTCGAAGATGCAATTTGAGAGATGGATGCAATTTCGAATGCTTCCAAATCAGCGAAGACGGCTCTCAGCAGAACCCGCCGCTAACCACCACCGGAACTGTCCGCAGCAGAATCTCGACGTCAAGCCCGACGCTCCAGTTACGAGCATAGGTCTCATCCGGCGAAAAGTATCCGCCCGCCTCCCGTTCCAATCCTTCCAGCTGCCACAGGCCAGTCATCCCAGGCAGCGCATCGAACCTCCGCAGATGGCCCGGCGACAGGTCTGCCTGCTCTGCTGCCAACACCGGCCTTGGCCCAACCAGGCTCATCTCACCCCTCAACACATTCACCAGTTGCGGCAACTCGTCCAGCGCCGCCCGGCGCAGCAGCCGCCCCACCCGGGTCGTCTCGCCATCGCTCCCCAGGGTGCGGAACTTGATGCATTCGAACACCCGGCCGCCTTTGCCCCACCGCCGCGATTTGTAGAACACTGGCCCTCGCGATTCCAGCTTGATAAGCGCTGCGATTGCCGCCATCAGAGGAGTTGCAGCCGCCAGCGCCAGCCCTGACACTGCCGCATCGAACACTCGCTTTTGCTTTTGTGCCGCTGCATCGCATCCATGATTCCTGCTTTCAGCCGGCAGGCCCCACGATGCGGCGTTTTCTGTAATCTTGTGCCGGAAATGCGATGTCGCCATACGCTATCCCAATGACCTCATTACAGCGGCTGCAAGCATCAGCAGCTTCTCGTGGGCGGCAACCTGGAAATGGTCGCCAATGACGTCGACGCAATACGTGCCCGTGCGAATTCATCCTCAGGTCGATGAAAACTGAATCAAAGTGCCTTGCGAAATCGGTCCGTATAAACTTTGGCCCGAATTAGGGGAATCCTCTTATCGCACTCAATAAGTGGTATTCAAGGCACTCAATAAACTGCACAGTCTTAAGTTCAATCAGCCGCGGGAAAGTCTTTGTTCTAAACGGCGAAGCCTTTTCAGCATCGCTCGCCGGGCGCAAAGATGCAAGTCAAATCTTTGAAAATCCTGAATACCGGTCCCCGCTCATTTCAGTCCATCGGTAACTCGTACTCGTCCAGCGCAAGAAACTGCTGGATATCTCCGTCCGCTGACGCGACAAACTCCTTCAGCGGTCCGAAGAAATGCGCCCTCCCCTGGTGCAGGAACAGGATCAGGTCCGCGAGCCGCTCCGCAAACCGAACATCGTGCGTCACCACGATGCTCGTATACCCCAGCTGCCGCTTCAGCCTCTGGATGATCCCGCCCAGCCTCCTCGCGATGATCGGATCCACCATTGTCGTCGGCTCGTCGTACAGCACCACCTCCGGCTGCGCCGCCAGCGCCCGCGCAATTGCCACAGCTCTCCGCCGCCCGGTCGACAGGCTCGCGGGCAGCTGTTCTTCTACGTCCTCGGCGCCCACCAGCCCGAGCAACCGGTCCACCACCTGGTGAATCTGGCTCTCATCCAACCCCCCACGCTCCCGAAGCGGAAACGCCACATTCTCCCGCACCGTGAGCGAGTCGAAGAGTGCCCCGTTTTGAAACACCATCGTGACCCGCTTGCGGATCTCCTGCATCTCTCCTTCGTTCAGCGTCGTGATCTCCTGCCCCTCAACCCGCACCGATCCCGAGTCCGGCTTCAGAAACCCCATCAGGATCCGCAGCGAAACCGATTTCCCCACGCCGCTGCGCCCCAGGATGCACAGCGTCTGTCCTCGCCCGACGTAGTAGCTCACATCCTCAAGGATCGGCCGCCCTCCGAACGAAATCGACACGTTCTCAAACTCGATCGCGTGCTCCGGCCGCGCCGGAACCGCCGGCTCCTTCCCATTGCCTGTACTCAGGATCGCTTCGCTCATGCTCTCGTATTCAGCTTACCCTCGCCGCGCGCGCCGTCAGCAGCAGCGTCTCAATCCGCGCAAGTTCCTCCGGCGAATTCGCATTCCAGAACCACCGGTGCGCCGGCCATCCCCGCTCGTCCGCGGCCTGCCCAGCCTGCGCCGCCATCTCTGCCGCCACAACATGCGTGCCGGCCCTCTCGAATGCCGCAAAACACCCCAGCCGCCCTGCGAGCAACTCGCCCGCCAGTTCCTCCAGAGCATCGCGCCGCACAACTGTCGGAAACGTCTGCGCAAACCCGTTCACAGACGCAAGCGTCACCCCGCGGCCCGTAATCTGCGCATCCTTCATCAGGTACTCGATCAACGCCGGCGCCATCAGCGGCAGATCCACCGGCAGAAACACCGCCCACTCCGCCTCCGCATGCTTGAGCGCGGTGCACACTCCGCCCAGCGGCCCAGCCTCGGGAAACTCATCCGGCACCACCGGTGCATATTGCCCCAGTTCCGACCGCGCCCCCGCAATTCGCGCCCGCAAGCCCGCAGCGCGCAATACCTCCAGCGCCCGCTCCACCAGCGGCCTCCCGTCGAGAGCCGCCAGCGCCTTGTCGCGTCCCATCCGGCGCGACTCGCCCCCGGCCAACACGAATCCCTCTGCATCTGGCTCGACACCCGCGCCAGGTATCCGCGCTCTCAACTTCCCGCTTCCTCCAGGAACCGGATCAGCGACTCGATCCCCAGCTGGAAGTTCCTCAGGTTGAACTTTTCATTCGGCGCGTGCAGATTGTCGTCCGGAAGCCCGAACCCCATCATTACGCTCGGCAGCCCCAGGTGCTTATCAAAGTCGCCCACAATCGGAATCGACCCTCCCGACCGGATGAACACCGTGTCTTTTCCCCACACGTCGTGCATCGCGCGCACGCTCGCCTGGATGTACGGATTATCCACTGGGATCAGGCATGCATCGCCCTGGTGGATCAGCCGCACCGCCACCTCCACTCCCTTCGGCGCAATGCTCTCCACATACCACTTGTACTGCGCGAATGCCTTTGCCGGCGTCATGTTCGGCACCAGGCGCATCGATACCTTCGCAAGCGCCTTCGCCGGGATCACCGTCTTCGCCCCCGCGCCCGTGAACCCGCCCGGAATCCCGTGTACCTCGAGCGTCGGCCGCGCCCACGTCCGCTCCAGCACTGTGAATCCGTCCTCGCCCACCAGCGAGCTCGAGCCCACTTCCGTCTGCCTGTAGTGCTCCTCGTCGAACGGCAGCTTCTCCCACGCCTCAAGCTCTTCCGCGCTCGGCGCCTGAACGTCGTCATAAAAACTCGGAATCAAAATGTGCTCGTGCTCGTCCTTCAGCTTCGACAAGATGTGCGCCAGCGCCATAAACGGATTCGGCGCCGCTCCCCCATACATCCCCGAGTGCAGGTCTGTCTTCGCGCCCTTCACCTCGAGCTCGGTGTAGATCATCCCGCGCAGCCCCACGCACAGCGTCGGCAAATCGGGCGCAAACATCTCCGTATCGCTCACCAGCGCGAAATCCGCCTTCAAATCCGCCGGCTTCGACGCCACGTAGCTCGCGATCCCCTCTCCGCCCACTTCCTCTTCGCCTTCGAACAGCACCCGCACGTTCAGCGGCAGCCCGCCGGTGGCCAGCAGGCTCTCCAGCGCCTTCACCTGCATCCACACCTGTCCCTTGTCGTCCACTGCGCCGCGAGCGTACACGTTTCCATCGCGCTCCGTGGGTTCGAACGGCGGCGACTTCCACTCGTCCACAGGGTCCACCGGCTGCACATCGTAGTGCCCGTACACCAGCACCGTCGGCTTGCCCTCTGCCTTCAGCCACTCGCCATACACCAGCGGATGCCCGCTGGTCTCTTTCAAGTGAACGTTGTCAAAGCCGATCCGCGTCAGCTCCGCGGCCAGTGTCTCCGCCGCCTTGCGGCAATCGCCCGCATGCTCGGGCAGCGTAGAGATCGACGGAATCCGCAGCAGATCCTTCAGCTCATTTAGAAATCGCGGATGATTCTCGCGTGCAAAATCGACAGCAGGTGACGGCATCGCATTACCTCACGTCAAACCCCATCAGAATGTAAACCACAGCCAAAGTATAGAGGCTTTCCCACACGCGCTCTGCTGTGCAATCATCCATCCCATACCGCCTCCCTCTGAAAGCGCACCCGCGGAGGAGTTCCTTGAACACGACCGCTTCGCAAAACGCTGCCGCCGCGCAGCAATCCGCCACACATCCTCGCGCAATCGCGATCGCCGCCTGGCTTCTGCTTCTTCTTGCCATCTACATTGCGCTCCGCGCCGACCGCCCTCCAGCGCCGCTCCCCGCATCTGCTTCGACCTCCGAATTCTCCGCGGCGCGCGCCATCTCCCTTCTCGATAACTTCGCCTCGCGGCCACACCCCGTTGGCTCCGCCGCGCAAAATGACGCCCGCCAGCTTCTCTTCAATCAGCTCGACCAGCTCGGTCTCCAACCCGCGGTCGAAACCCACACCGCCGCCCTTTCCTTCGGCAATTCCATCCTCGCCGCGCGCGTCTCAAACCTCATCGGCCGCCTTCCCGGCACTGCAAGCACCCGCCCCGTCGTCCTCGTCGCCCATTACGACTCCGTCGATCGCGCTCCCGGCGCTGGCGATGATGGCGCAGGCGTGGCCGCTATCCTCGAAGCAATCCGCGCCCTCAAATCCGGCCCGCCGCTCAAAAACGATGTCGTCGTCCTGCTCACCGACGGCGAAGAACTCGGCCTGCTCGGCGCGCAATCCGCCGCCGCTCATGATCCGTGGCTCAAAGACGCAGGCGTGCTCTTCAACTTTGAAGGTCGAGGCGACCGCGGCCCATCCGTGCTCTTCGAAACCAGCACCGGCAATCGCGCCCTCATCCGGCAATTCGCGCGCGCTGTCCCCTTCCCGGCCGGTTCCTCGCTCTCCTACACCGTCTACCAGCACATGCCCAACAACACTGACTTCACCATCTTCCGCCGCATGGGCATCGCCGGCCTCAACTTCGCCTGGGATCACCGCCTCGAGGCCTACCATTCGCGCCTCGACACGCCCGCCAACCTCGACCCCGGCAGCCTCCAGCAGCACGGCTCCTACGTCCTCGGCCTCGCGCGCGCCTTCGGCAATCTCGATCTCAGCCAGTTCCCTTCGCATGACACGCAGGACGAAGTCTTCTTCAACTGGTACGGCAACCAGATGGTCCGCTACCCGCAAACCTGGGTCATGCCACTCTTCGCCGCTGCCACGCTGCTCTTTGCCGCCGCGCTCTTCATTGCATTCCGCAAAGGCACCCTCACCGCCGGCGCACTCTTCAAAGGCCTCCTCGCCTCATTCCTTCTGCTCATCGCGCCGCTCGTCGTAACCGCCGCATGCTTCTGGTGCCTCCAGAGTCTTTTCGGAGCGCGCTTCCTCGTCGGCGACACACCGTCCAACTACGTCCTGCTCGTGAGCCTCGCTCTCATCGCCGCATCCATCTCTTTCGACGTCTTCGTCTTCTTCCGCCGCCGCGCCACGCTTCGCGGAACCATGTTCGGCGCGCTCCTGCTGCTCTGGCTCATCACCGCCGCACTCACCTTCGCGCTTCCGCTCGCCGCGTACTGGCTCTTCTGGCCGTTCGTGTTCTCGCTCATTGCGGCGATCTTCCTTGACCTCGTTGCGGCTCCAAAACCAGTCTCAGGCGGATTCGGTTCGATCTCTATCGCCGCCCTCGTCTCTGCAGTCCCGGCAGTCCTCTTTATCGCCCCGCTCGCCGTTGAACTCTTTATTGCCCTCGACCTCAATATCCCCACCGCAATCGTCACCGCACTGTTCGTCGCCGTTGGCTGCCTCCTCGCGCAACCGCTGCTTCAGCTTCTTGTTCCCATTCGCGGAACCCGATTCGTCGTCATCGCCCTTGCAGCAACAGCCGTAGCCGTCGCAACCATCGGAGTTCTCATGTCACACCCGAGCGCCGCCCACCCCATGCCCGATACGCTCGTCTACGCCGTCGACGGCAACACAGGCGACGCCCGCTGGGCCACCTACGATACCCGCGTCGATCCGTGGACCGAACAGAATCTCACCGCCTCGCCCCATCGCGGCACCATGGAAGGGTTCTGGTCGCCGCAGCAGAATGCTCTCTGGAATCCGGCGCCGCGCGACACGGGTGCGCGCCCGCTCTCACAACTCAGCCTCATCGACGACACGGCAACATCCGATGTTCGCAATCTCGACATGACCCTCGACTCGCCCACAGGCAACACATGGACCCGCCTCACCTTCCCCGTCGGCACACAGCTGCTCTCCGCCACCATCGACGGCGAAACCCCCGCCAGCTTCGCCGCCTCAAGCCAGCAATTTCCCACGCAGATCAACCTGCACAACTACGGCGGCAGCTCGATCCCCATCACCCTGAAGGTCCGCACCTCCGCCTGCGACCTAACGATCTCCGATCACCTCACCGGCCTGCCCCCCGGCGTCTCACCGCGCCCCGACGACCGCATGGCCTGGTATGGCAGCGACTACACCCTCGTAACCCGCCAGGTCCGCTTCTGCCGCCCGTAGATCATCAGAAACTTCTTCGGAGAAACGCAAAGATTCGGAAATCCATCGCGCGCCCTCGGACCTCCCAAATCACAAATTCAGTTTTTCCGCACGCAAAACGGCCGCCGGCATTCACCGGCGGCCATCAGTCCCACAACGAGTGCAACAACTCAATGGATCATCTGGATCGTCTCTTGCGTGATCGTGTCGAAGGTTGTAATCGACTTCGAATTGGCCTCGAACGCTCTCTGCGCAATGATTAGGTCCGAGAACTCCTTGGAGATGTTCACGTTCGATCCCTCGAGCGCCCCATCCTGCATGGTTCCCAGCCCCGCACTGCCCGAGGTGCCGATCGTCGCCGTTCCGCTGGCCAGCGTCGTCGCATAGTCGCCGTCGCCCATCATCTTCAGCCCTTGCAGATTCGTGACGTTGCCAACCGCAATCTGGCCCACGTTCAGCTTCTGCTCATTGGAATACGTCACCGTCACCGTTCCATCCGACCCGATCGTAAAGTCCTGGTACTGACCGCTCGCAAAACCGTTCTGGTTCGTAGCTGAAACCGCCGAAGTCGCATCCACCTGGCTGATCGTCGGCAGTCCTGCCGGCCCCATCAGGTTCCACTTCATGTTGAGGTTATTCGACTGGTCGGCGAGCCCATTGAACGCTACGTTGATCGACGACACCTGACCGACCCCCGTCCCCACCGGTGTTCCATTCACCTGCGACAGGTTTCCGTTCGCGTCGAACGCCATCGATCCCGTCACCGGAACGCAGGTTCCGCTCGTGAAGTCCGCATTGGGCATCGCGATCGAGTAGTTCCACGTATTCACGCCGGTCTGCGTGTACGTCACCGTCGCAACATGCATCGTGCCCAGGCTGTCGTACACATCAAGCGTCGCGGGAAACGTCTGGTTCGTTCCTGCCGAATTCAGGTTCGCCGTCATGTTGAAGTTCGACGTCGCCTGAGGCGAAAGGATTGCCCCCTCCGGAATGTTGATTGGCGCAAGCGGCGCGTTGGTGTTCACCACCCCATTCACCGCCGGATAGCCCATCACGTTCAACCCATTTGCAGTAATCAGGTTTCCCTTCGAATCAGTCGAAAAATCGCCCGACCGCGTCAGGTACTGGCTGTTCCCGTTCGAAACCACGAAGAACCCATTACCCTGCAGCGCCACATCCGTGTTCACGCCCGTCGAATTGTCCGTGCCATTTGAATAATCCGTGGAAATGGACGCGACCTTCGTGCCCGCTCCCACCTGGATAGGATCGTCCGATCCCGTTGCGCCAATCTGCTGGTGAAAGAGATCGGCAAAATTCACCGACTGCGCCTTGTATCCGACCGTGTTCATGTTCGCCAGGTTGTTCGCGATCGTGTTGAGGGCCGTCGAGTCTGCGTTAAGCCCGGTTAGCGGAATGAAAAAGCTTGCCATCGAATGTCTCCTCTTTTGTGCACTCAAGAATCTTCTGTCAAAAATGTTTGGTTTCACGCCAGAACATCAGTGGCGCCGAATGCCCGAGCCCAGTGCCTGAGCAACTCCCAGCGCAGACGGCGTCGTCTGCGGCAAGCCAATGTTTCCCATCGTCACCGGCACAGGCGAATCAGCGAGTGCCGCAACTGCCGAATTGGCGCGCGCGCCACCTGTCGTGCCACTTGTCGTGCCCACCTGAGCAGCCGGGTCAGCCACAGGCCCCGTCGCATTTCTTGCCGCCGGCACCGCCGCTCCCGCGCCCCCCGGACCGGCACCCGTTGCCGTCGACAGCGTTTGATTGATCTGGATCAGCTGCTCCAGGCTGTTCACATTCACCAGCTGATTGATGTACTCGTTGGGATCCGTGGTCGCCGTGGGATCCTGGTTCTGCATCTCCGTCACCAGCAGAGTGAGAAAATCATTCGCTCCAATGTTGGCACCGCCCGTGGATGTTCCCGTGCCGCCGCCGGTTCCCGCACTTCCGTCCATGGGATGCGCTTTGGCCAGCGAGATGCTCGCCGCGGCGTGGTTCCAGATTCCCGTGGTAGCCATGTTTTAACTCCCCTTCCTTGTTGTACGCAGAGCCGGCGTTCCTGCCCTTACGCGATCACTGAGATGTGTCCTCCGCTCCACCCATCGGGCCGCGCAACATCGGCCTGCGCCGTCAACCCCTCGTGTGAAGCCCGCTTTGCTACTCCCGCGCTCACGCCTTCCCCGCCGGAATTCGGCGAAGCATCGTTTCGCGATGAATGCTGTTCCTGCCCTGACATCTGCTGCCCCGGTGTGCCGCCGTTTTGCCCGTTCTCAGGCGATGCCAGCGTAAAGCTGGCAGCCTGCCCGTGATGCTCCGCGAGAAATGTGCTCAACCCGGCCAGATGCCCGCCCAGCGCCTGCGCCGCCTCCGGGGAATTCGGCACGATCGATGCGTGCAACATGTTGCCGGCCGTCTCAGCGCGGACACCCACCCAGCCCAGCGCCGGATCAAGATATCCCGCCTCAGCGTGGCGCGCGCTTGCATGAATCCAAGTCGTCGCGGGCGCCCCTGAATCCAGCGCCGCAAACGTATCGCTCGCACCGCCCAGCGCGGGACCATGCGAAGCATCGGGCGATCGCAGCATCTGGCTGGCCGGCGCACCGTGAATTGGCGATGACACATCCAGCCTCGGCGCAATCGCTTCCGGCACGTTCATTCGCTCTGGCACTGACGCAGAGGCACGTCCCGCCGCCTCAAGCTTCGTCTCCAGCCGCGATCCGCCCTTCCCGGCCCTGTCATCCACCGCGGCACTCGCGATGAGCTCGCGTCTTCCACCATCGGTCCGGTCCGCTGAAACCTGCAGCACTCCATCATTTACAACCGAAGTAGCGCGAAGGTATGCCGCGCCGCCATGATTCGCCTGTCCAGGCTCCGGCGCAATGCGAGCCAATGGCGTTTGCTCGTCGCGCATAACTGGAGCTGCCGCTGATCCGCTGCTCTGGGCGCTCTCCTTGGAATCCGTTTGCGCGGGCCGAATCTCGTTCGCTCCCTCTGATTGTTCTTGAGGCTGTCCGCTCACGCTTCCCTTGCTCAGACCCACAAATTTGCTCACAGCATCTGCATGCGCTAGTCCGCGAGAATGCGGCTCGATCGCATGAGATCGCTCGCCCGAAGAAGCATCTTTCGTCGCCTGTTCTATCGCTTTCGGAAATTCAGCAGGTGACGCAGCCGCCACCGGCGCTGCCACTGCCCATTGCGTAGTTTGCAAATCGCTGACGATTCCGTGGGCAGAGGTCGCAGTTCTCTGGCCGCTGTTCGAAGCGCGAAACGACGATGATTGAATCGGACTGCTCTCACGCTCGCTTCCGCGCTGGACTGTTTTCTCCGAGGACAATCCCGCGACGGTCTGAGAAGTATTGAGCTCCTTAGAAGCTGCAAACGAATCCGCTGCCCGAACGCCGCGAACCGGTCTCCCCGCGAAAGCTACTCTCGCGCCAACCTGCGCTCCGATCTGCTTTGTCTTCGCGTTCTCCGGCAAAACTTGAGCATCCAGCTTTTCTGGGATCTCATTCTGATCCAGCTCGGAAATGTCCTCCGGAGCGGATTCGTCATGGGCTGCCTGAAGAGATCCCAGCATCGCGCGCCAGCCGGCCTGGAAACTGACTCCATTGCCGGCAGTCGGGCTCAAAGGTGTGGCAGAGCGCGCGGTGTGGCCATGCGCCGGTTTCGCCGGTCCACGGAGCTCCGACGAGTGCTCCGTCCCTGCCCCAAGCTCGATAAGTGCGGCTAAATTCACGCAGAGAGAAAAAGCAGATGAAGGGCCAAACTCTTTTGAGAGGCGGTTAGAGAGTTGTCAGGAAAGGAATCGCCGTTCCGGTTCAGGATCACAGTCCCAGCCTTCGAGCTCTCTAATCTAAACTTCTGCGCCATCGCTGCGATTCGATTCAGCGTGCTCGGCACCTGGTCTCTCTGAACGGCCTCTGTCCCGGCCTCGCGATCCAAACCAGTCGTCCAGGTGCTGCTGCTCGCGGCGGCCGGCCTCGAGCGCATCCCGCGCTTCCGTCTCGCGAATCAGCGTCTCCGCCTGCCGCCGCTCGATCCGCTTCTCAAGGTACTGCAGCCTTCTGCGCTCGGCCTCCGACTCGGCCGCGCCAATGCGCGTGACCAGAGTCTCCGCGCGCCGCTGCGCCGCTCCCTCATTCACGAGGCCTGCAATCCGGTCCACGACATCGCCGCTGCGCGCGCTCGCCGCAACCGTCTTCCTTCCCGCGCGAATACTCTCGCGCGAGGCATCCAGCGCGTGCTCCAGGCGGAGCAGCTCTCCCACAGCGAGTTCCAGCTCCGTCCGATGCTGTTCCTCAATTGAACCCCGCATGCGCAACAACCGCCGGATCGCTCCCGAAACTGGCATGGCCTAAACCTCCGCCGCCAGTCCCGCAAGCCGTTTCAGCGTATCCCCAAAGCGAACCTGCTCATCCGCGCTTTGAGTCAAAAACGCGCGCAATGCGTTGCGCGCTCTCAGCGCGCGGTCCAGTTCAGGATCGGCTCCCGCCTTGTACGCGCCGATCCGCACCAGGTCCTCTGAACGCGCATAGATCGCCATCAGCCGGCGCATCAGCGACGCCTGTTCGCGGTGCGCCGCACCCGCAACGGCGGGCATCAGCCGGCTTATCGAATCCAGCACCGCCACCGGCGGATACCAGCCCTCCGAAGCAAGCGCGCGCGAAAGCACCACGTGTCCATCCAGCAGTGATCGAACGGCATCCACCAGCGGATCCTGCTGGTCGTCGCCCTCCATCAGCACCGAATAAAATGCCGTAATCGATCCCGATTGAAACTGCCCTGACCGCTCCACCAGCTTCGCCAATCGCGTGAATACCGAGGGTGTATAGCCCTTGGCCGTAGGCGGCTCGCCCGCCGCCAGGCCGATCTCGCGCGCTGCCATCGCAAAGCGCGTCAATGAATCGAGCACCAGCAGCACGTGCTTTCCCTGGCCCGCAAAGAACTCCGCAATCGTCGTGGCTGCCAGCGCCGCTCGCAGCCGCAGAAGCGGCGATTGATCCGACGTCGATACCACCACAACGGAGCGCGCGCGTCCCTCGTGGCCCAGCGCTGTCTCCAGAAATTCGCCCACCTCTCGGCCGCGCTCACCCACCAGTCCAACCACGGTGACGTCGGCCTCCGTGTTGCGCGTCATCATGCCCACCAGCGTGCTCTTGCCCACTCCCGATCCGCCGAAGATCCCGACCCTCTGCCCGCGTCCAACGGTAAGCAGCGCATCGAGTACCCGGATTCCTGTTCCGAGAGGAGTCTTGATTGGCACGCGATCGAGCGGCGGCCGCACGCGCCCCTCCAGCGGCAGCGCTGCAGCGCACTTAGCGGGCCGTCCTCCGTCGATCGGCTCGCCCAGCGCATTTAGAACCCTTCCCATCAGTGCCGGCCCGACCTCGATCTCAGGATGAGTGCCCAGCCCCGTCACGCTATCGCCAAAGCGAATCCCTTCCGTGCTCTCGATCGGCATCGACAGCACGTTGGGCCCGCGAAACCCGACTACTTCCGCAAGGTGCGAGCGGCCATCCTGGTCCAGGATTTCGCAACTCTCGCCGACCGAAGCCAGCGGTCCGGCTGATTCGATCGTCTGCCCAACCGACTGCAGCACCTTTCCCTGCCATCTCCACGGCTGCCGCCGGCTGAGCCGCGCAAAGTATCCATCGAGCACACCGTTCACGCGAGCGACTCCGCAAGCACAGCCTTCTGCAACTCGGCTGCCGCAGGCGCGCGGTCGAAGAAACCCCGCTCGATCTCGCCCAATTGCGTGCGCACGCCAAGGTCCACCTTGCCCAGGTCGGTCTCCACCACGCACTCTCCCAGCCGCATGCCCTCGCCTGGCAACACATCGGGCTTCAGGTTGCGGCCAGGGAGCAGCGCCACCGCCTCCGACCACAGCTTCATATCCGTCGTCGGTACGCGCAGTCTTACCACGGTCGAATCCGAAAGCTGGCCCAGCGCCACCCGCACCGCTCCCAGCAGCATCAGCGGATCCATCTGCGCTTCGCGTCGAAGAATGCGGGCTGCCACCGCCATCGCCAGCTTCACGGCTTCCCGCTCTACAGCGTGCAGGTAGCGATCGCGCTCCTCCTCGAAGCTTTCCATCATCCGCGCAACCGCTCCCTTCACCTCTGCCAGTCGAGCGGCATCTGCGGCAACCCGGGCGGAGGCAATCGCCTCGCGCTCAGTCTTTTTCCCCGCCTCAATTCCCTGGGCCCACCCGGCCTCGAAGTTCAGGCGCGCCTCCTCTTCAATGTCGCGCGCTGCCACTTCCGCGGCAGGCTCCCCGGTCTCCTGCGGCTCCTCCAGCTCAACCGGTTCGTCCGCCACCATGGGATTCCCTTGTGTATCAACCTCGATCGCTTCCCACGGCAGGGCAGCTTCGAAATCACTCTCCGGTATCGCAGCGTATTCGTAAACCTGCACGGCCGTCTCGGAGACGCATTCATGCCCGCTCAACTGCACTTGTTCCTCCCGGTCCGGCTCGCGGTCAGGCCAGCATCTCATCGCCGGTCTCAAGTTTGAGGATGACTTTGCCTTCGCCTTCGAGGCGCCGCGCAAGGTTCAGAATCTCCTGCTGTGCCTGCTGCACTTCGCGGGTGCGCACCGGCCCGAGCACTTCCATGTCTTCCTTCAGCATCTCGACCGCGCGCGAGCTCATCGCCTTGAACACCTGCGCGCGCAGCTCGTCGTTTGCGCCGCGAAGCGCCAGGGCAAGTTGCCGCTTGTCCACATTCGAAACGATCTCGCGGACCGTCGCCGCTGGCACCGTCACCAGGTCTTCGAACGTGAACATCAGGTTGCGAATGTTGAGCGCCAGTTCCGGCTCGTTATTCTCGATTGTGTCCAGAATGTGCTTCGCGTCATCGCCGTGGAGCCGGTTGAGCAGATCGGCAACGGCGCGGAATCCGGAGTAGCTCTTGCGCCCCGTATCGCCCACGTTTTCAAGCCGCCGGTGCAGAATCTGCGCCACCTTCTGCGCCATCTCCGGCGAGAACTGGCGCATCTCCGCGAGCCGCTGCACGCTCACTACCTTGTGCTCCTCGCTCAGGTTGTCGAGCACCTGCGACGCCCGCCGCGGGTCGAGATGCGCAAGCACTAGGGCAATCGTCTGCGGATGCTCCGCATCGAGCAGCTTTCCAAGTTGCTGCGGATCGCTCAGCTGCAGCTTGGCCAGGTTCCCCTGCGACTCCTGCTGCGAGCGGCGAACCATGAGCAGCATGTCATCGGCGCGTTCTTTTCCGAATGTCTCCACAAGAAGGCGGCTTGCAAACTCGAGCCCTCCGTGCACCATGTAATTCTGCGTTTCCAGCAGGTTCCAGAACTCTTCCAGCACCTCTGCCGAAACTTCGGGAGATATGCCGCGCACTTCGGCAAGCTCTTCGGTCAGGCGCTGCACATCGACCTCCGGCAACGCGCGCAGGATCTCCTTCGCAAGATCCTCCCCCACCGCGATCAAAAGGATTGCGGCCTTGCGCAGCCCACTCATGGGAGGCATTTTCCGCCGTTGTACCACGCCGCTGCTCGCTGCTTCCGCCACCTTGCTCGTATCCTCGCCGCCGTTCGTCGTGCCCGGCTTGACTCTTTGTGTCCCGTGAATGGTCTGTCTTAATCGGAGTGAATCCAGCTCTGCAACAGCTTCGAGCTCTGTGCCGGCTGCCTTTTCAGTTCGCCCGTCACCTGCTCAAAGATCTCCTGGATGCGCAGCCGCTCGGGATCGATCGCCGCAGGCTCAGGCGGTGCCAGGGCCGCCTTCTCACCCTGTTCCTGCGCAAGGAGTTCATTCGTTCCCTCCTCCGTAGGCTCCGCCAGCAGCGGCACCGGTCTTGCTCGCTTCATCGCGGGTCGAACGCCGAATGCCATCACCAGCACGATCCCCAGCAGTACCACTGCGTACTTCATCAACTCCGGAGAATTCTCCGCATCGCGGAGCACCCGGCTTATGGGAGATACCTGCGTTGCAACGCGATTGTCGTCGAACGCCAGGTCCTGCACCGTCAGCATGTCTCCGCGCTGCGGATCGAACCCGATCGCGGCCTGCGCCAGGGCCGTCAGGTTCCGCAACTCGTCGGCCGAGCGCGGCTGCCACACCGCCGGATGATTTCTCGCCGCCGCCTGCATCTGCCGGTCATTCACCACAATGGCCGCGGTCAAACGACGCACGCGCCCCGGGTTCTCCGATGTGTGGCGAACAGTCTTTGAAACGCCGTACGTCCCCGACTCTGTCTTCGCCGTCTGCGGCGGCGTAGTCTCGCGCGGATACACCGGAAGCGCCTGCGTATTCGGCGCATTCGAAGCTGTCCCCGGAATGCCCGACGGAACCGTCTGGCTCCCGCTCGCTTGCTCGGTCCGCTGCATCGACAGCGTCGCAGACTGGGTTGGATCGTAGATCTCCTGCGTCTGATCAGAAGATGCGGCCTCGTAGTCCAGCGTCACCGAAGCGCGCACGTTGCCCGTCCCCGTAACCGGCTCCAGCGTAGAAACAAGCTTCTCTTCGAGCGTCTGCTCCGCAGTCAGCCGCATCGCATCTGCCGTCTTCGGTCCCAGCGGCACATGCCCCGCCGCATCCACCAGCACCACGCGGTCCGGCGTCAAGCCATCCACCGCCGACGCCACAAGGTTGCGAATCGCCTCGGGCTCTCCGTCCGCCAGCGAGCGATGCCGAAGCTTCAGCACAACCGAAGCCTTCGCCGGCCGCTCCTGTTCGCGAAACAGCGAGTCGTGCTCCATCACCAGGTGCACCCGCGCCGACTCCACATCCCCGAGCGACCCCACCGTGTGTTCCAGTTCGCCCTCGAGCGCGCGCTGGTAGTTCACCTGCTCGTCGAACTCCGAGCCCACCCAGTTGGGCTTGTCGAAGAGCTCAAATCCCAGCCTTCCGCTCTTCACGCCGCCCTTCGCAGCCGTGGCCAGCCGCGCCTTGTCCAGCTGCGCCGCCGGAACGCGAATCGCTCCGCCGTTCTCCGTCACGTCGTACGTAATCTGCGCCGCGGTTAGTTCCTGTCCAACCTGTCGGGCATCTTCGGGATCGAGATCCGCATACAGCACGCGCCAGTCAGGCCGGAACGCATACCACACCAGGAACACCGCCAGCGCGCCCAGCAAAGCGCCGGATACGATCGCCCACGTGCGCTGCTGCGGCTGCATCCCCGCCCACTGCACCCGTGCCCGTGTCCACAGTGCATTCGCTCCCCCGCTCAGGGGAATCTTTCCGGCAGATACCGGTGCGCTCATTTCCAATTGTGATCCCGCAGCCATGCTCGTCGTTTCCTGCCGTCACTCGCTCTCGCCCGTCACTGTCGTTTGGTGCATCCACGCGCCATCCATCGCCTTCGGCGCGCGATTCAGAACTGCATGCTCATTACCTGCTGGTATGCCTGCACTGCCTTGTTGCGCACCGAGAGCGCCAGCTCAAATGCCATGCTCGCCTTCTGGGTGGCAATCATCGCCGTGTGGACGTCGACTCCCGTCCCCGTCATCAATCCGGTCACGGCCGTCTTCGCCTCGCCCTCCAGGCGGTTCACCTCGCCTACGGCATCCGTCATCAGATCGGAAAACGGCGCCGCCTCTGCGGTCTTCGCCGCCGGCGCCATTCCCATTCCTGTCGCGCCCGTTGCCGAACCCAGCGCCGCCACTGCATGAATCGCACTCGTCATCTTCGCCCCCTAGCTCTCCGCAGCTTGTCTTTCTGCTCCCTGATCCCTGGTCCCTGATCCCTAGCTTTTTGCAATCTCCAGCGCCGACGCAAACATTCCCTTCTCCGCCTGCACTGCCGACCCATTCAGTCCATATGCACGGGTTGCGCCCATAAGGTCCACCATCTCTGTGAGAGGGTTAATGTCGGGATACGAGACGTACCCATCCGGCCCCGCATCGGGATGCCCGGGATCGTACCGCTTGAGCGGTGCCGCGGGGTCTTCCACCACCCCCGCAATATGTACGCCGCCCGCCGGCCTTGGCCCGTCCGGCGATCCCAGGGGCAGCAGTGGCAAGCCTGCTCCGGCAGCACCGCCCACAGCCCCGGCCTGGCTCATCGAATCCGCAAACGTCCCGCTTCCCACTCCATCCATCTGGTTCGACGCGAAGATCACATGCTGCCGCTTGTACGGCCCGCCCGACTCCGTCCGCGTCGTCTCGGCGTTGGCCATGTTGGCCGCAACCACTTCGGCGCGCATCCGCTCCGCCTGCATCGCGCTCCCCGAGGTCTCCATCAATCCGAACAGGTTCATCACTTCTCCTTTGCGCGCTCCGGGCGCCTGCCTACTTGCCGCCATCCACGTGGATCGCGTCCAGCGTCATCTGGTACTGCTGCTTGAGCAGCGTCACGCCCGTGCGAAATTTCAACTGCTCCTCCGCCAGCTGCAGGCTCTCGTGATCCATCGACACGTTATTACCGTCGGGGCGCGCAACCAGTCCGTCCTCGAACCTGACATGCACTGGTTGCGCGCTCTCCCCGGCCGCCGCGGCATTCAAAGCACCCTTCATCTCCGACTCGAAATCCATCCCCAGCGTGCGGTACCCCGGCGTGTCCACGTTTGCCATGTTCTCCGCCGTCAGCCTGTTCTGGCTCTGAGCCAGGTCCAGGTACCGCTCCAATTGATCGCTCGTCAATGTCTCGATCTGCATTGCGTCCTCCTCAGTTCACTGCCAGGCCAAAGTCGATCTCATCGCCGGAGATGATCGCCGCGTCCCCCGCCAGGATTGCCGCGCGCTCCAGCACGTGCTCCAGCTCGCGCACGTTGCCCGGCCACGAGTGCTGCCTCAGCTTCTCCATCGCCGTCGCGTCGATCTGTTTCACCGGTTCCTTTTTCCCCATCAGGTCCAGAAAGTGGCGCACAAGCTGCGGCAGATCCTCGATGTGCTCCGCGAGCGCCGGCGTGCGAATCAGGAACACCGCCAGCCGGTAATAAAGATCCGACCGGAACGCCTTCTCCTGCGCATGCCTTGCCAGCGGCTGGTGCGTCGCCGCGATAATCCGCACGTCTACCTTCACCGTCTCGTTGTCGCCCACGCGCTGCAGTTCCCCGCACTCCACAAAACGCAGCAGCTTCGATTGCAGGCTCAGCGGCAATTCCCCGATCTCATCCAGAAACAGCGTTCCGCCGTCGGCAGCCTCGATCCTCCCCATGCGCCCCTGCACCGCGCCCGTAAACGCCCCGCGCGTGTGCCCAAAGAGCTCCGCCTCCAGCAGCGCCTCGGGAATCGCCGCGCAGTTGAGCGCCACAAACGGCTTGCGGTTGCGCGTCGACAACCGGTGAAGCGCCTCGGCCACAAGCTCCTTGCCCGACCCCGTCGGCCCTTCGATCAGCACCGGCGTCGACCGCGGCGCAACCAGCCGGATCCGCCGGCTGATCTCGAGCATGCACGTCGCGTTCCCGATCAGTTCCGGCAAACGCTCCACCGCCGGCGCACTCTCCTGGCGCGGCAGCTGCGCGGGCGCGGTCACCATCCCTGCCGTTACACTCCCCGCCGTCGCGAGCCCGGCCGTTACAAGCTTGAACCCGTTCGATTCAGGCTCCGAATCCATTTCCGTCGAAAAGGTCTGCGGCTCCGGATGCACCCTCGCCGGCGGCTTCCGGCCATCCGTGCCCATCGGGAACAGAGTTCCCTCTCCCATATCGCAGGCCGTATTCCACGCCGCGGTGTCGGTGTCCTGGCTCTGCCGCAGCGCATACAGAAGCTCCTGCCGGTGAGGGCTCTTCGGCCCGTCCTGCGCATGCCCGCCTTCGGTCAGCACCACGTCCGTCTTGGGAAACGAGCCGCGAAAATCCTTGAGGAATTCGCTCAGGTCGAGATCGGGCAGCCACGAATCCATAATGATCGCCTCGGGAACAGACTTCTCCGCCTCGGCCCAGGCCTCCGCTCCGCTCTCGGCCTCACGAACCTGCCAGCGCAGCCCCGTCAGGGTCTGCTGCAGCCGTTGCCTGAAGCTCCGGTCGGGACTCGCGAGGATCGCAGTGCGCGGGCGAACCCGGGGGGAAGCGCTGGAAGCCAAACTGGAAACCGGTAACGTAGCCACTGATGTTCTCCTCGATGGAACTTGAAAAGCGAATGAATCCGGTATGACGGGTGACCAGGGTCTCGGTTAACGACGAGCCTCGGTCGGCAATGAATCAGGAGTGCCTCGGCGTCAGTGGCGAATCTCGATCGGCAGATTCTCCATCCCAGGCCGCGCCTGCGAAATCGCTGCTACGCCCACCGATAGTTCGGCATCCGAAGGCACCACGTATCCCTGCCCGCGCACCGTGCGAATCAAATGTCCGGGAGCCGGGTCCTTCAGTTTCCGCCGCAGGTAGTTCACATACACGTCCACAATGTTGGTCGTCTGCGCCGGCTCCATCCTCCACACCGAGTCAAGCAGCTCCACGCGCGACACGCATTGGCCGCGGCTCAGCATCAGGTGCTCCAGCAGCGCGAATTCCTTGTTGGTGAGCGAAATCGCCTCGCCGTTGCGACGCGCCGTGTGCTCCATGCGATCGAGTTCCAGGTCGCCGGCGCGCAGCATCAGGCGCGCCTCGCGCTTTCTCCTCAGCAGCGCCCGGCACCGCGCGCGCAGCTCGTGCAGGCTGAACGGCTTCGTCATCAAGTCGTCTGCGCCGCGGTCCAGGCACCGCACGCGCGTCTCCACTTCCTGCCGCGCCGTCAGCACCAGTACCGGCAAATCCATCTCCAGCGCGCGAATCTCCTCGAGCGCCTGCTCGCCGTCTTTCAGCGGCAGGTTCAGGTCGAGAATCGTCAGGTCAGGCATGTCTTCCCGGAATGCCTGCACCGCCGCTGCCCCATCCGTCGTAATCCTTACCCGGTGTCCGTCAGCTTCCAGGCCCCGCGTCAGAAACAATCCCAGCGCCCGGTCGTCTTCCGCAATCAGCACCCTCATATCAGACCTTCCTCATCCGTGTGAGCAAATCAATGCAGTAGATTGCCCACTTCCAATCCACTTCCGTTAGCGGCTGCTAATGTCAGCGGCACTCATCCACCTTCCGCTAATGTGGAAATCAGGGCAACAAAGGATTGATGTGGGGAATGTGGATATTTCCGGAAAAGGAAGCCCGGGAAGAAAAGTTTCGAAATGGAAAACGGGAAGCGTCCCCATGGCACGCCTCCGCCTGAATCGCCAAACCGGTTAAGCTACATCAAAGCATGCGCTCCTCAGCTCTCCGTTTTGCACTCCTGCTGATCCCCGCCCTCGCTCTATCCGCGAGTGTCGCGCAGACGCCGCGCACACTCAAGTACTCCTCCGGAAAATCCATCACGCTCACGTTGCCGGATGCCTTCGACATCCACATCGCCGCCACTGGCCTTCGCCGTGTTCGCTTCTTCGCGTTCTCGCCCGACCACCGCATCTTCGTCACCGGCATGCACGATCTCTCGGACAATCATCTCGGCTCCGTCATGATCCTCGAAGGATGGGACCCCGGCGCCAGTCACTTCACGCGCGTCACCCATTACCTCGACCATCTTCGAAACCCGAACAACATCGCCTTCTGGACGGACCCCGCCACGCGGCAGAGCTGGATCTACATCCCCCTCACCGACCGCCTCATCCGCTACAAATACAATCCCGGCGACAATGCGCCTGCGTCCCCGCCCGAAACGCTCCTCCATTTTCCCGACTACGGCCTCAGCTATAAATACGGCGGCTGGCACCTCACGCGGACCGTCGCCGTTGGGGAGGCGAACGGGGCCCCGCGCGTATTCGTGGCCGCCGGCTCATCCTGCAACTACTGCCAGGAGCGCGAGGTCATGCGGGCCGCAGTCGTCAGCATGGACCCCGACGGCCGCAACCCGAAAATAATCGCCCACGGCATGCGCAACGCCGTCGATCTGCACGCGGTCCCCGAACTCAACGGCGAGCTCTTTGCCACGAACATGGGCGCAGACCATCTCGGCGACCACCTTCCTGAGGACACGTTCTTCCAGGTCGATCCCGCACCCGGCGCCCCGCCCAACTATGGCTGGCCGGCCTGTTACTTCGCCGGAGGCAAACCGGTCCACGACAATGTCTCGCTTCCCGCTCTTAACGACGTCAATCCGATCGAGCTGACCCCATCCTCTTCAGCGGACGACTCTGTTTACGGCCGCCAGCACGGCGTTGCGGCCGCCGGAACCAATCTCGCCGCGGGCGGAGGCCATGCTCTTGGCGCCGATCCCAACGCCTCTCTCGGCCACGTTCCTCTTCCGCTTGCATCCTGCGAAAGCGTGCCGCCGGCCTGGACAACCTTCACCGCTCACAGCTCGCCGCTCGGTTTCGCATGGTTCGGCTCGGACAACAAGTCTCTCCCCAACACCTTCCTCGTCGCTCTTCACGGCGCGAGCCACCCCCGCATCGGCAGCGGTTATCGCGTCGTCCGGTTCACTCCCTCAGACCGGACCCCGCGCGACTTCATCACCGGATTTCTCACACGGAAAGAAGGCCGCGCAGTCGTGCACGGGCGTCCCTGCGGCCTGATTCAAATCGGCCCCGACAGCTTCCTTCTCAGCGACGACTACCTCGGCCTCATCTACGTCATCTCTCCCCGCAAGTGAAGAGAGTCAGCCACCCGACGACTGTCATCCCTCGTCACGAAGCTGTCTCCCCGAGCGAAGCAGGTGCAGTTTTTTGCACCCGCGCAGTCGAGGGATCCGCGGTTGCTTTTCGTCTGCGCCATGCCGGAGCCTAAATATTGATATGGCCTGCTATAATTCAAAGCCGGATACTCTATGTCGAGTTCCCGATCAGGGCGTCAAGTTAAGGCGCCTGAGTGTCAAGCCCCCGGGGAGCGTCGGACGAATCGATCCTGTTAACCAGAAAATAAATACCCCCACCCCCTCCCCCCTATATTTTTAACTTTGAGGAAATTCGCAGAATCAGTTCCAATCAACTGATGATAATAAACTTACCACGAAATCACCATCTTTCCTCAGGGGAAAGTCTGGCCTCACCGGCAGATCCGCCGGTGAGATACCTCGCGAAATGTTATCTATTGGTTAACAGGTCTGAAGCTCAGAGCACTCTCGTCCGCTGTCCTGCGAGCTAACAGCGGTGAACTCGAGCAGATCGCCCTTCCACGTGCGCGTCGAGCGCAGCGTTCCCGCCGGCAGCTCGATCACCGAATGCGCCGTGAGGCACGCCGAGAACCTGTACCGGCCGACCTCGGACCTCACCTTCACGACGCGCTTGCGGCGGTCGAGGTAGATGAGATCGAGGTCGAACTTCATCCCGAACGTGTGGACTGCCTCGCAGGGCACGATCCAGAGGCCCTCGCCGCGTTCCAGGCCCGTGCGCCCAAGCAGTCCTTTCTTGCGCGTCGCTGCGCTGTCAGCCGCATCGATTCGGTCTCCGATCTCGGTCTGCCGCGTCTTGTTTACGACGCGATAGCGCACCGGCTCCGCGGGCTCGTTGCTTGGCAACAGCCCGCGCAGCCAATCGCGAAGTTTGGAATCCGATTCAGGCACGTCCTTTGTCTCGGCCATCTACTGGTTCGATGACCCGGCACCCGAACTGGCTCCCGTGCTCGCTCCCGCGCCGGCTCCCGAATATGCTCCGCCGCCGGCGCCACCGCTCGAGTCGCCGCCAGGCAGCGTCTGCTCCGGCTTCATGCTCTGGATCAGCTTCTCCACGGGCATTGTCGCCGGCGCGGGCAGAGCCGTCGCGGTCCCGATTCCCGTGTCGGGATGGTGCATGGGCGTATTCGAATTCGGCGGCAGGAAAGGCTTCGGATAGTGCGGCGTGGCGATTGAACCCGCGGGCGCCGCCTGCACAATCTCCGGAGTCACGATGACGATCAGCTCCGTGTTCGACTTCGTGTGCGAAATCGACTGGAAGAACTTGCCGATCAATGGAAGGTTGCTGATGTAGGGAATCTTTTCGAGAGTCTCCGTTGTGCGGTTGTCGAGCAGGCCGCCAATGGCGAAGCTCTGGCCCTGCGCCAGTTCCACCTCGGTCTTCACCCGCCGGATGTCGATTGCCGGAATCTGGAATCCGCTGATGGTAACGGCATTTGTGAAGTCGAGCGAACTGACCTCGGGCGCCACTTGCAGGTGGATCGTGCCGCGCGGCGTGATCGTCGGAATAAAGTTCAGCCGGATGCCAAACTCTTTGAACAGAATGGTGACCGTTGAGCCGCCTGTAGCCGACCCCTGAACGACCGGGTACGGATATTCTCCGCCCGCCAGCAATGTGCCCAGCCTCCCATCTTCCGCAAGCACATTGGGTTCGCTGAGCACCTGCACCAGGCCCTTGTTCTCGAGCGCCACGAGCGTGCCGCCCAGGTCGAGGCCGGGCAGAAATGCAAACAGGTTCAGCTCATTCGCGAGCGTCGTGGTCGTAGTCAGATTGTCGTTGTTCCCGGTCCAGGTGACATTCGGGTTCCCAAACTGCCCGGTGCTCACTCCGCCAATCACGTTGCCGAACCCGGTGCTGAACAGGTTCAGCCCGAGCTGCTTGCTGCGCGTACGATCGACGCTGGCAAACATTACCTTGAGCAGGATCTGCGGCCTCGCCGGCGGGACGGTTACGTTGAGCAGGTTAACGACCTTGCCGGCCGCAGATGCGATCGCAACGGCGCGGTCGGAGCCGGTGAGGTCATTCACGGTGCCGCGCAAGAACACTGAGCCGTCCTCGAGCGAAACGTGAAGGTTCTCGCCGGGAAGCTCGGCCTTGAGCTCGCGGCGAATCCCATCCAGCTTGTCGGCCGTTGCCACGCCGCTGGGGCGTATGGTCACGTTGAAAAACTCGCGGTTGCCCCCGCGCTCCCAAACGATCAGCGTGGTCTCGCCGATAGCCTTCCCGTTCACCATGATCTCGGTCGGGGTGATTGCGGAGGCCTGGGCAAAATCGCCATTGCCTACCGCCACGCGCTGCACCGGCTGGGCGCAATCAAGCAGCACAGACCGGCCAACCACCAGCGAAAGATCGTTCGTGGCATCCTGTTGCTGGATGCCGGAAACGTGCTGCACTGGGGCAGACACCTGCGCCCCGGCGAAAGCCGCGGCAGCAAGCCACAAAAATGTCTCCCCGAAAATTAACTGTCTTTTGAGGTTCATTCTTTTTTCGCCTCAGGTACTGCAAATTTCTGTTCCGTACGCTGGGCCCCGTTCAACACTTCCACTGAAACCGACGCCGGTGCGGCAGCCACTTCCTTGCGCACGATTCTCGCGCCCGAATGTGTCCGGTTCTGCGTCCCCGGGCCGGCGGTATCGAATATGTTGCCCATCGCGGTCGAAGCCACGTCGGCGACCTGTGTATCGAGCGGGTTCCGCAGCACCAGCTGGATCTGCGTGTGATTGCTGGCCAGGCTCAGCTTCTCCGCCTGCTCGGGCGTCACCAGCAGATTCACCACGTGCACTTGCTGCGGCTTGCCTTCGTTGTCCTTTTGGATATCGGTTCCCGCCGACAACACTTCGATGTTCTGGAGGAGGGTCTCCACCTTCGTTCCCTCCTTCGGGTTAGGGTTCCCGGGCGGATCGCCGGAGACGAGGACGTCCACGCGCATTCCCGGAGTCACGAACCCCGCCACGCCCACCACTTCATCCACCTTGACGGCGCAGGCGCGCATCCCGGGATGAATGGTCGCAGCGAGGCCACCGCCAGACCCTTCCGGTGCGAGCCTGCTGTCGAGAATCGGCTCGCCCTGGTAGATGTCTGCAACAACGCCGCGTCCGATCGCTTTGTCGGGCGTGGCGATGGCACCTTTGGGAAGTTGCCCTGAAATCTCAATCGTGGTGAGATTCGTTGCCGAAAGAATCGTGCCAAGCTTCAGGTCGGTAGCGGCAGCGACCACACGCGTCACTTGCGCTACGTGCTTCCCTGCCACCTGCTTGCCGACGATTCGATACACGACAAGCGAACAGCCGAGGGCAAGCACAAAGGCAAACATCAATACGGTCATCAATCTGCGGTTCATTTGACTGCTCCGATGCTCAAAGGCTACGTGGTCTGCTTTCTGGTACAGAGTGACTGACTAGGTACGTTGCGGAATTGCGCAAGCGTTCTTCCGCATACGTGCTAGTCGACAGGTTGAATACTTCGTTGTAGTTGCGGAGTACGCGGGCCCGCGGCAGATTTCTGAATCTTGCAACAGGTATCCGCACGTAATCTTGTTTTCTTTCCATTTCTCCGTAGAATCACAGCCAACGCAAAAAATCCAGCGGGAACGAGCATGCCGCCGAAGGGACTGACGACTATGCCGAGTAGCACTGAGTTGACGAGCCTGTTTCAGTCGGATGTTCGACCGACGCTCGGCCGACGCGTCTCGCCGTTCTTCATCTCCTGTGTGCTCCACTACTTCGGCATCGGCCTCGTGTCGTACGTGCTCCTGCACGCTCCAGCCGTTGTCAACCCCAACCTGCGCGATCACTATTCCATGCGCCATCTCGATCTTCGCGCTCCTAGTCCTTCCATCGCCCACAACGACCCCACTCTGTATCCGCGCGTAAAGACCAACCCCGTTCAAAAGACTCAGGCCAGAAAAGCGGCTCCGGACTCTCATCCATCCGAGAAGCCTGCCGCAAGGGCCGGCGACAATGCTCCGAAGCTGGCCAGTGTTCAGCCTGCCCAGCCTCGCCCGGTTCCCGCGGTCAAGATCGCATCCGGCCAGGGCGAAGGAAAGCAGACTCTCGTTCAGCCCACCGTGAAGACCCACACCGACACTGCCCTCAATTTGCCCCTGCCCGCAGTGATGATCTGGACGCCCGAGAAAACCCAGACTCAGGCGATCGTTGCCCCGAAGCCCGCCCCGCCCACAACCAGCGACGTTGACCCCTCGCTCGACATCCCCAATGAGGAGCTCAAGCTGGCGAGCCTCAACGTGGCTGCCGTCGACAAGCCGTCCCCTGTCCCCGCGCCCACCCCCGGTACGACCACTCCAATCGCGGTCAAGGGCCCGGATATGGTCAAGATGGCTCCGGCGACTGTATCCAGTTCCGAGAATCAGCCCACGCCGACCTCCGTCCTGAGCATCTCGGATTTGCGCGTCGAAGATGGGAGTGTGGTGTTGCCGCCCGCGAATGAAACGCTCGGAGACAGCAAGTCTCAGGGCGGCGGATCCCCGCAGTCCAATGGTTCGCTTGAGTCGTCCAAGACGCTCCCGGCAGGAAGCGGCGGCACTGGCCAGGGCGCCCCCGGCAATGGCGCGGACCCCGCGGCTGCAGCCACCGGCGCGTCGAGCACTGCGAGCGACGCCGGCCTGACCGTGGACCATATTGAATTGCCGCCCGATGGAAAATTCGGCGTCGTGGTCGTCGGCTCTTCCCTCACCGAGCAGTATCCCGAGATCATGCAGATCTGGAGCGACCGCGTCGCCTACACTGCATATCTTCACGTCGGGCTGCCGAAGACCTGGATCCTGCAATATGCCCAGCTTCGCTCTTCGGACGCATCGGGCGAAGGCTCCGTCGCCCACATCGATGCCCCGTGGCCCTTCGACATCTTCCGCCCCAACCTGCTCGCCGCCGACGTCAATGCCGACGCGCTGATGGTGCACGGCATTCTTGATTCGGCCGGCCGCCTCGAATCCCTCAACATCGCATTCCCGGATGACTTTCCGCACGCATCCTTCGTGCTGGCCGTGCTCAAGCGCTGGCAGTTTCGCCCCGCCCTTCAGCAGGGCAAAGCGACTCCCGTCGAAGTCCTCCTCATCATCCCGGAGGAAGCCAATTAGCGGGTTGCTGCTTCCGTGATGGATTCGATGTGAAATCCTGCCCCCCCAAAAAACCGAATGCAAGCCAACTTGTCAGCAAACATGCATGTGCATCAGTTCATCGTGTTCCATGCATGGCTGGATAAATTCAAGTCCCATTCCGTCCGCGCCCCAGCGCATAACCCGCATCTGGACCGAAATCGGCGCTTCCGCAGCATCGTCGGCGCGCTGCAGGCTCATTTTCACTTCCATGCCAATCGGCCACCGCTCCTGCGTTACCACGTAGAGCCCGGTTGGGCTGAGGTTGCGAATCACGTTGACGGCCGGCTCTCCATCCGCCGAAAAGTACGCCACCGTGCCGGCGAATCCCGCCCGTTCTCCGTTCCGCTGCCCGGTTCCCGGAATCCAGTCCGGCGCTTCATCCCTTGACCGTGCCTTCACCCGTTCGCGCTGCGGTGCGCCGCCCGGAGAATTGCGAAGCCGCAACTCCATCTCTTCGGGTGCGCAGATCAGCAGCTGGTTGCCCGGACGCGTCTGCGAAGAACTGATCGTGAGCACTGGCAACGCCAGCAGGCTCGTTGCATTCTTCCGGGACGGCGCAGTGCGAAATGGAGGAAATGCCTCGACGACGTCAACCACCCTGCACTCCTCGTCGAGATAGATGAGGTCGCGCGCGGAAAAAACCGTAAGCGTCTGCAGACCGGCCGGCCGGGAAATCCAGCAGCCCTCGTCTACGCGCGGGCCGATGCCGAGCGCGCGTTTCAGGCGCGCCAGGTCGCTTGCGCCACGCGTCGCCCCGAGGCTCAGAAAGCACTCGTTCGTCTGGTTGTACACACAATATTGTCTGCCTTGCATCTCTTTTCGGGTCCCCATTCTCCAATGGTCAACGAGGCCAGCCTGAATCTCCGGCAGGTGCCCATGTCCCCGGCCGGCCTCATTTCGCCGTTTGCGCCTCGCGAATCTCCTCACACCCGCGCCGCCATCCGGCATTGCTTCATGTTTCGCGGCCGGGCTGCTCTTCCCCCTCCAGGAAGATCCCCCTTCGCCCGGCCGCACTCATCACCCATGCGGGGGAAGCAATCGCTTACCGGACGCGGGTGCGGCGACGCTGGATCAACAGTCCCAGCACAACGACACACAGCGCGCCGGCAACAATTCTCACAATCAGAGTTGTGCCCATGTCGGTTCTCCTTTCTTATTGGTTGAAGAACTGTTTGAACTGCTCGCTCATGATGATGATCGCGGGTCCCAACGTCACCAGGAACAAGCACGGAAAAATGAAAAATACGAGCGGAAAGATCAGCTTGACCGTCGTCTTGGCCGCGGCTTCCTCTACCGCCTGGATGCGCTGCGTCCTCATCGTGTCGGAGTGCGTGCGCAATGTCTTGGCAATGCTCGTGCCGAACTGTTCCGACTGCACCAGCGTCGACACCAGGTTCCTCACCGTCTCTTCGTCGGTGCGCTCGGCCATGTGCTTCCAGGCTTCGGCACGCGGGCGTCCCGCGCGCTGCTCAAGCACCAGAACGTCCAGCTCGTCGGCGACGATCGGATGCGTGCCGGAAAGTTCCTGCGTCGCGCGAGCTGTGGCCTGGTCAAGTCCGAGTCCCGCCTCCAGGCAAATGATCAAGAGGTCCAGAACATCCGGCAGGCTGCGCCGGATCTCCATCTGCCGCTTCTTGATGCGTCGCCCGAGCCAGAAATCCGGCACCAGGTAACCTATGCCGAGACCGGCGGCGTAAAAGATGAACGCGTTCTCCTTCACCAGCCCCGTCGCGGTCACAATTGCGCAGAGCGTCACCGGCACGATCAGCTTGAACGCGTAGAAGGTCTTGAGCGCCGAGTCCCTGCGAAAGCCCGCGCGGATAAGGCGCTGCTGCACCACGGAAACTTCGGACTGCGACTTCGGAACCACGCGCTCGATCTTCTCGAGCACCACCCCGAGTTGCTCGCTCGCGGCCTCCAGGTGGCCCGACAGTCCCTTCTTCTGCTTTTTCCCGCTGATCACCGCCTGAATGCGCTGCACCATCGCTTCGCGATAGAACAGCAGCAGCCCAAGACTGCCGATGAGCAGGAACACCGAGCCGAATGCGATAACTGCGAATCCCATGGTCTCCCCTCAGATCCTGATCCGTACGATCTTCTGGATGCACAGCGTTCCGACAACAAGAGAGCACCCCGCCGCAATCAGCAGCTTGATGCCGATCTCGCGACGCCACAAAAGGCTCATGTTGTCGGGGTTGATCAGGTACAACGCAAAGCCGAGCGCGATCGGCAGCACTGTCAGGATCAATCCCGTCAGGCGCCCCTGCGCTGTATGCACGCTAATCTGCTTCTTCAGGCGGAACCGCTGACGGATCATGTACGAAGTCTTCTCCAGCACCTCCGCCAGGTTGCCGCCGCTTTCGCGCTGGATGATGATTGCCGTCACCGCGATCTTGAGATCCTGCAGCGGAACGCGGCTCACCAGGTTGTCGAGCGACGTCCGCACGTCGAGGCCGAAGTTCTGCTCGTCGAATGCGGCGCGGAATTCGTATCCCACCGGATCGGCGCACTCGCGCGATACAAGTCCCATGGCCGCGCTGAAGCTGTGCCCGGCGCGCAGCGCGCCCACGATCAGGTCGAGCGCTTCCGGCAGCCCCTTTTCAAACTTTCCGAATCGCTGCATGCGCCGGAAGAGCACGTAGCAAAACGGTCCGCTTGCGACCGCGAGCCCCGCCAGCGCCCCGATAATCAGGCTCCCCGAGCGCAGATGGACGAGGTAAACGGACACTGCAAAGCCGGCCAGCGACATCAGGATCAGCGTGCCCGGCGTCCACCCTACGTTTGCCTGTTTCAGCAAGGCCGCCACCTTGGGCACGATATCTGCCTGTTGCAGCGCCTTGTTGAGCAGGGGAATTGCGCTCACCGACTCGCTTTTTCGGAAGCTCGAGACATCGGCGCCCGGGATGCTCGCCGTCACTCCCAGGGCGGTATCCAGCGCCGCGACAACCTTCTCTTTCTGCCCGGCCTTCGCCGCTCCGCTTCCCATCACGAGCAGGGGAGCAGCGATCGCGAACACCGCCACAAACGCTAATACGGCAATCAGTACCATCGTTCTTCCCCTCGCCTCAATGCACTTCCATCATTACGTCGAACATGTTGGCCGGCAGCTGAATCCCGGCGGTGTGCAGCTTCTCCAGGAATCGCGGCCGGATGCGTGTGGGAATGAATCGCCCGAGCACCCGCCCGTCGGCCGAGATCCCCCGGCGCTCAAAAAGGAAGATCTCCTGCATGGTGATCGTGTTCTCTTCCATGCCGGTCACTTCCGAAATGCTCGTCACCTTGCGGCTGCCGTCGCTCATGCGCGATACCTGCACCACGATGTCAATTGCCGAGGCCATCTGCTGGCGCACCGTCTTTTCCGTCAGGGACAGGCCGCCCATGGCCACCATCGACTCAAGGCGCATCATCGCGTCGCGCGGCGTGTTGGCGTGGATCGTCGCCATCGATCCCTCGTGGCCCGTATTCATGGCCTGCAGCATGTCGAACGCCTCTTCGCCGCGGACCTCGCCGAGGATGATCCTGTCGGGCCGCATACGCAGGCAGTTGATCAGCAGCTGACGCTGGCGGATTGCTCCCTGCCCTTCAACGTTCGGCGGCCGCGTCTCCAGCCGCACCAGGTTGTGATGGTTCAGTTGCAATTCAGCCGCGTCTTCGATCGTGATCACGCGCTCGCCCTGCGGGATGTTGCGCGAAAGAATATTCAGCAGCGTGGTCTTGCCGGCACCCGTTCCGCCCGAGATCAGAATGCTCAGCCGCGCGCGCGCCGCCGACTCGATCAGCAGCATCATCTCCGCCGAGATGCTCTTCATCTCCACCAGGCGGTTGGCCGTTACCGGTCCTCCGCCCTGCCGGCGGATCGACATGGAAGGACCATCCAGCGCCAGAGGCGGAATGATCGCGTTTACGCGCGATCCATCAGGCAATCGAGCATCTACCATCGGCGAAGATTCATCGACGCGCCGCCCGACGCGCGACACGATACGGTCGATAATTTGCAGCAGGTGCGCGTCGTCGCGGAATCGCGCCGTCGTCTTCTGCAGCTTGCCTGCCTTTTCCACGAAGACCACGTCGCGGCCGTTCACGAGGATGTCCGAAACCGCAGGATCGCGAAGCAGGGGTTCCAGCGGCCCGAGCCCGAAGATCTCATCCAGAAGGTCGGCCTGGATCCGCGACTGCTCGTCGAAGCTGAGCGGCACGCCCTGGCCGCGGATGATCTCTTCGACCAGGCCCGCTACCACCTTGCGCGCCTGCTGCGAGTCCACCTTGGACAGCTTCTCGAGATCCAGCTTCGAGATCAGCGTCCGGTGAATGTCGGTTTTGTATTTTTCAAGATCCAGCGTGTCGGTGAATGCGCTAGCCACGGCGGCCCTCTCCTCAGAACAGGCTCATCAACTTCTTCTTTTTACTCGTCGGCTTGTCCGGCAGCCCGCATGCCGTCCGCGCCATTTGCTGGATCACCTTTGCAATCTCCGATCCCTGCAGGGCCAGATGATCCGCGTTGTTTTGCGCCTCGCGCACCGCCGGATAGTCATTGGGAATCTTCCACTGCGGCTTCCGGGTAAGGATTTTGGCGATGTGGTCGTCGTCGATGGTGATTGTTGTTGCCGAATAACGGTTGAGAATGATCTCAAACTTCGGCGCGCGTGCTGCAAACAGATCCGTCGCCAGCCGGCTCGAATTCCGCAGATCCGGAATCGTCACCTGGCTCACCAGGTACACGTTGGCGCTCGGGTCGAAGAGAACAGTGCCTGTCAGGTCGAGGCGCGATCCCGTATCGACAATTACGACGCCGAATTCCTGCCGCGCTACGTTCACCAGCCTGTCCACCGCCTCTGTTGACAGCGGCACGGGGACCAGCTTTCCCGGAGCCGATAGCACCCACAGACCAGAGCTGTGCTGTACCAGCAGCTTCGAGAGAAAATTCGCATCCAGCCGCATGAAATTCTGCAGCGCATCCACGGTCGAATACTGCGGAGTCAGCCCCAGGCTCAACACTGCGTCGCCCAGTGGCAGGTCCAGGTCGATCAGCAACACTTTCTGCCCGGACTCCTCCGCCGCCGAAAGCGCGAATTGCGTCGCCACAGTCGTTACGCCCGCGCCGCCCTTCGCACCCCAGAAGGTGCACAGTTTTCCTGCCGTCTTCTTGCCTGTGCCCGCAGAAGCACGTCGCACCGAAGCGCGTACCATGGCTTCCGTCAGCTCTGCCTGGTTCAGCGGGAGGGTCAGAAACTCGCGGGCCCCGGCGCGCATGCAGCGGACCATCATCCCGGGCTCGCGGCCAGTCGAATACACCATCACAGTGAGCTGGCCGCTTACGCAGAGCTGTTCCACGATCTCAAGCGCATATTCCGTGTTGCTGTCGAGGTCGATGATTACTACGTCGTGTTTCAGCTCGTTGAGTTGCCCAAGCTGGTTCAGCTCGGGATAGAAGGGCAGTTCTCCCACCTCTGCGCACAGCGTGCCGGCCATCGCGTGCACCACCGATTCCCGGCGGCGGTCCTCCGGTCCCATCACGATCACCGAAAGCGCGGTTACGCCGATCCCCACCTCGTTTACCGAGGAGGCTTCCGATCCGACATTTAGTTCCGGCTGTGCCATATACGTGCCCACTTCCTGAATCCCCGATTCCCTCGTGTCCCTGCGCGCTCAATGCGCGAAAAATGAAATCAACGTCCCGATTGCGATCGCTGGCGCATACGGCATCTTGCGCGCTCGCGGGTTCGCCAGCTGCAGCTCGGGATGCGCCAGCGTCTTGCGGCCGCGCCAGTTAAACATCACCTCGCCTGACCCTTTCAACAACTCCCCCAGAAATCCACCCCCGAGGGCCCACGCCAGCGCCATTAACCCTCCGGCCAGTCCCGTCAGAACTACGGCGAGCATCAGTTGCCCGGGACCCACCCAGGCACCGATCGCCGCGCAGAGCTTCACATCGCCCATGCCCATTCCGCCGAGAATGTACAAGGCTCCAAAGAGCAGGGTCCCCAGCCCAAGCCCCTCGGCGCTTTGCGCCAATCCGTGCCACCCATGCATCCATCCCGACACCGCCAGCCCCGCCGTCAGAAACGGCAGAACCAGCCAGTTCGGAATCCGGCGGCTTCGCAGATCGGTCACCGTGGCCGCACACAACACCGCCAGCGTGGGCCACCACGCTATCGAATGCATCCCAATTACTCCGTTCTTAGCGAATCCCCACCAGGAAGGCGATCCCTGCAAGTCCAAGCGCCGCCGGCGAAAGTACGACCCAATAAAGGAGCGCTCGATTATTCGAGTTCTCCACCATCGGGACCGACGCCGCCGCACCCGCGAGGAGCGCAAGGGTTGGCCATACGAGCATGTGCTCCATAAAAAGGTTCTCCTTGGAACATGAACTCGGCCCATAGTGCTGCAATCAGTGTTCCAAAGGATGTGGGCGACATAACCCTTTCGCCATCAATGCGTTTACTCAGTCAGAGGCGGTCCGGTGTGCACGGCTGTTTACAGGTGGTCACGGCTGTGCATCGGCTTGACGACACCGAATCTGCCCGCAAACCACCCTCAAAACCGGCTGTTTGATACACCGGTACCACGGTGTCCCTAATTGGTTGTATTTACGCAAATTCTCGCCGATATTAATTTTGTTCAATCTTCAAACAACAGAGGAATCGATGGCCGCGATCCGCGTAGGTCTGATCTCTCGCGATAACACGCTGCAGCCCCTGCTGGCCTCAACACTTGGCGATGAATTCCGATTTTTCATGGAATCCAGCGAACCAGGCCGCCGCACCCTTCTTGCCGGGGATAGCTGCGACGTCGTCATCCTCGATCTGAATTTCAATCTCGACGGAAACAAGGAGCGCATCGAGTACGCCACCTGGCTCATTGAATCCGCAGTCCCGGTTCTCATCCTCGCCGATGACAACCTCCGCACGCAGGCCGAGGAGCTCGTCGGCCTGGGCGCATGCGGTTACTGCCGCCGGCCTCCGTCCATTCGCGATCTGCGCGCCATGCTGCGCGAGGCTTCACAAGTTCTTGATGTCGAGCCGGAGTCAGAGCCAGAGCCCGTAAAACCGGCATTAGTTGTCGAACCGGAACCGACGTCTTCAGGCTTCATCGGTTCAAGCGCCTCGATGCAGCGGGTGTATCAGCTCATTGACTGTGTATCCGCCATCGATGCATCGGTTCTCGTTGAAGGCGAAAGCGGCACTGGCAAGGAACTGGTCGCCCGCGCCATTCACGAACAGGGCCCCCGTGTGCGCAAGCCCTTCGTCGCCGTCTCATGCGGCGCGATTCCGGAATCATTGATCGAATCCGAACTCTTCGGCCACGAAAAAGGGGCCTTCACCGGCACCGTGGGCGCTCGCGAGGGCCTATTCGAGCAGGCCGGCGACGGAACCCTGTTCCTCGATGAAATCGGCGAGCTCACCCCCTACACGCAGGTCAAGCTCCTCCGCGTGCTGCAGCAGCGCGAGTTCAGCCGCCTCGGCTCAAACAAGCTCATTCCCCTGCGCGCGCGCCTCATCTTCGCCACCCATCGCGATCTCAGCGAGATGGTCGACCAGGGCAAGTTCCGCCAGGACCTCTACTACCGCATCAACGTCATGAAGATCGAGACACCTTCGCTTCAGGACCATCCGGAAGACATCCCCCAACTCGCAACCTTCTTCATGCGGCGCTACGCCCGCCAGTTCGAAAAGCCGGTTGTCCGCATCGATGCTGACGCAATGGCGATCCTCGAGAACTACCCGTGGCCCGGCAATGTCCGCGAGCTCGAAAACGTCCTCCAGCACGCCATCATCCTCGCTGAGGGAAAGGCCATCCGCGCCGACGATCTACCCAATAATCTCAGCGAAGAATCGACAGTGGGCCTCCAGGAATGCGCGCCCGATGGCTCATTCGAGCAGCTCCTGCGCGAATTCAAGGTCCGCATCGCCGAAAACGCCATTCGTGAACACAAAGGCAACAAGACCATGGCCGCCCGCAGCCTCAGCATCTCCCGCGCGTATCTGCACCGCCTCGTCCGCCCCACCGACGCCGCCTTCGCGGCCGCCGGCGAGTTAGCTGTGATGGGCCAGCGGTACCACTGAACCACATCACATCAGGAGGCCCCGATTCTGGTCCGCCGCGACGGACCAGATCCCGGATATCACTACCGGCCGAATCCTCACTCCGTCCGCAACGCATCCATCGGATTGATCGCGGAAGCTCTGCGCGCCGGAATCCACGCCGCAGACAGCGCCACCACCATCAGCACCACCGGGACCCCGACAAACGTCGCCGTATCGTGCGCCGAGATCCCATACAGGAAACCCGAAGCGATCTTCGCCAGCATCCACGCCGCCGGCCAGCCCAGAGCCATCGCGATCAGCGTAAGCGCCACTCCCCGTCCAAGTACGAGCCTCTGTACCGCTGCCGGCCTCGCGCCCATTGCCATGCGGATCCCGATCTCCCGCGTCCTCCGTGTCACGGCAAAGCTCATCACGCCATACAGCCCCACCGTCGCGAGCACCAGCCCGATCGTGCCGAAAACCCCAAACAGAATCGCAGCCACCCGCGGCAGCACAAATGCCGCGCGCACGTGCTCATCCATCGTCTCCTCGTTGTAGATCGCCACGTTGGGATCCAGCGCGTACACCTGCCGCCGCAGCGCCTCCACGAGCCCCGCCGGATTGCTCGGTGTATGCACGAGCAGCGTGTACCCCATCATCGACGGATCGTCCGCGACAGCCTGATCGAGCGAACGGTACAGCATCGCGCGCGTATCTTCGCCAACCGTGCGCGATTTCGCATTGCCCACCACGCCGATAATCTGGTAAATCCACTGACCGCTGTCAACGCGCTGCCCGATCGGGTTCGCTCCCCCAAACACGCGATCCACAAACGCCTTGTTCACGACCGCCGTCTTCGGACCGTCCACATCCCCGCGGTTGAAATCGCGCCCAGCGAGCAGCGGCATCCCGATCGCTCTGAAATACCCCGGTGTGACCATGTAAAGATCGGCGGTGGGCGGGTTCACACCCTTAGGCGCCGGATGCCCGCTGATCGTGAACCCTTCGCTGCGGTTCCCTCCTGAAAGCATCGCCACATCCGTGCATACCGCGGCATCCACGCCCGGCAGCGCCGCCGCGCGCTCGCGCAACTGCGACAGGAATTCGCTCGTCTTCGCCGGCGGGTAGCCGTTCAGCCGCGGGTCCACTGAAAGCATCAGCAATCCGCGCGTCTTGAAACCGATATCGATCCGCGACGCGTTTTCGAGGCTCCGCAAGAACAGCCCTGTCACCGACAGCATCACCAGCGCCATCGCCACCTGCGCTACCACCAGCAGATTCCGCACGCTGATGCGCCGCCCACCGCTTAGAAACGCAACCTCCCCTTTCAGCGCGGTCGCAATCTTTGGCCTCGAGGCCGCCCACGCCGGTGCAAGTCCAAGCAAAACCCCGGCAATTACGCTTACGAAAAACGAATAAGCCAGCGTGCGCCAATCGACGCTCACCGCCAGGTTCAACGGCACAGGAGCAGGCACTCGAAGGGACGATAAACCCCCCGTCGCCCACAACGAAAGCAGCACGCCAACCACTCCGCCAGCCAGTCCAAGCATTACGCTCTCAATCACCACGAGCCGGCGCAACCGCCCGCGCGTCGCGCCCAACGCCAGCCGCACAGCCATCTCGCGCTGCCGGTGCGCCGCCTGCGCAAACAGAAGATTCGCCACGTTGAATCCCGAAATCGCGAGCAGCAGAAGCACCACGATCGACAACGCGCTCAGGAAGAGCAATTCCGCGGTGCGGTCCCTGGGCGGCAAGGCGCCGGCCTGCTCGAATACAAAGTGAAGGCCTTTGTCCGTTGCCGGGTAACTCGCCGCGAACCGTTTCGCAATCGTGTTCAGTTCCGCGGCAACCTCCTTGCGAGTCACCCCGGGCCGCACGCGGCCGATTACGCTCAGCCAGTGATAATCGCGCGCGTCGTGCGAAGGCAGGCTGACGGCCAGTTGCGATATCGTTCCGAGCGGCACCCAGAATTCCGCGTTGAGAATCTGATCGATGCTGTGAAACGTCCCCGGAGCAATCCCCGCCACCGTGAAGGTGTGACCCGAAAGCATAATGCTCCGGCCGATGATGGCTTTGTCGCTGTTGAAGCGCCGCTTCCACAGCCGTTCGCTCAACACCACAACAGGCGAGTTCTCGTCCGCATCCGAAAAACCTGACCCCGCAACCATCGGCAACTGCGCAACGCGGAAAAAATTCGCAGTCACGCCCTGGCCCCAGATCCTCTCCGGCTCTGCACCGCCGCTGATCGATGCGGGAATCAGATCGAAATACGCCGCAACATCCGAAAAAGTGTTCGCTTGTTGCCGAAGATCCACAACCATAGGCCACGACAACTGATTGCAGCAATGGTCTCCATCCTGCGTAATGTGCAGTGAAAGCAATGTGGCCGCGTCGCCCACTGGCGCCGGACGCAGCACGAATCGGCTTACCATCGAAAAGATCGTCGCATTCGATCCAATCCCCAGACCGATCGACAGAACCGCAATCGCCGTCACTGCGCGGTGCCGCCACAGCGTCCTCATGCCGTAGCGAACATCGCGCATCAGCGACTCGAGCAGCGGAAGGCCGCGCCGCTCGCCATATGCGCTCTCCACCTGCGCCATGCCGCCCAGCCGGATCAGCGCCTGCCTTCGCGCCTCTTCGCGAGACAACCCGTTGCGAACGCCGTGCTCCGTACCCATCGCAACGTGGGTCTCGAGCTCCTCGGCAAAGTCGCGATCATGTCCGTGGACACGTGACCCGCCCACCGTGCCCCAGATCCTCAACCACAGCGCCCGCAGTTTCCTCATGCGACCCTCCTCATCGCTCCGCAGCCTGATTCAAATCCCGGACCAGGCTACGAGTGCGATCTCCTATGGCATCCCAATAGGTGTGACTCTACACAATCTCCTTTTGGAAAGCAACAGGACGCTCGCTTACGCCTCCGGTTCTCAGCCCGGCCACTGCACGAGGGAATTACTGCCCTGTCCGTTTTCGGACGCATCATTTCGAAACCGGACACAACATCAGACCAACCCCTGTTGATTTCCAACAGGAACGCCTGTTCCTCATGGCCCCTGACTTGCATGTTAAATCCGCGTGACCTTCTCTGGAGGCCTTCCGCGAATCGGCAGGTCGGCGAGAGCGTTTACGCGTTCGCCCGGCCTGTCATTCGCGCTTTTTCTCGCAATCGCGCTTGGAATTTGCAGCAGCGCGGCGAGCCTCCGGCATCTCCCCTTTAGCCATCATGCGCGAAAACTGAACCCACATCGCGCCAGAAGCTGCTGTCCGCGAAGAGCTCGGAATGGAGAAGCTGACGATCCGCTGATCGGAGATACGTGCTGACATCTAATAGCTGAGAGCTGCCCTTCAGTTCCGTATCCCCGCAAGCAGCTTTTCAACTTCGGCCTTCTCATCCGCCGTAAGCGGAAGCAGCGGCGACCGCGGCCTGCCTCCGCAGTAGCCATTAAAGTCGCAGGCGTACTTCACCCCCGCGATCCCGAGCGACCCAACAACTCGCTGACTCGCTCCGGCAATTCGCTCCTGCTTCTCCTTCGCCAGCGCCAGGTCGTGATCCCTCCACGCAAGGTAGATCTCCTGGCAAGCCTGCGGCGCGCAAGCTGCAAATCCCAAAACAGCGCCGGCCGCGCCCACCTCAAGCGACTCGAGCAGCGTACCCGCCGACCCGACCATCACGCTGAACCCGACTTCCTTCGTCCGCGTCTTGATCTGCGCAGCCGGCGGAGCCGTTGCAACCGCTACTCCCCCACCAAGCTCAGCCGCTGCCACAAATCCGCCGGAAGGTTCGGGCCTGGCCGCGAGCATGCGTCCGGTCACCGCCTCGAAGACCGGCGTAACCGCAACTGTGCGCCGTGGCGCATTCCGGGTCGCCTCCACCAGCGCGCGGATCCGTTCCACATTCCCCGTTGAGTCCTTGAGCCCGACAATATTGGGGTGCTGCGCCAGCTCCGCCACAACTTCCACCGGAAACGGATACGGCACGAACTTGGGAATGTTATAGAGCATCACCGGCAGCGGCGACCGGTCTGCCACGCTGCGGAAATAATGCAGCACAGCCGCTGTAGACATAAGCGGCGCGTAATAAGTCGGCGTGCGCACCAGCACCGCATCGTACTTAGATTCCGCTGCGGCCTCCGCCAGCTCAACCGTCGCCCGAACGCTTTCGCGCCCCACCCCCGCAATCAGCACCTTGTCCGGAGCAGCACTGGCGGCCGCGGCCTTGAGCACCTCACGTGCCTCGGCATCCGTAAGCTCCGGCGCCTCGCCCGTGGACCCCAGAATCACCATTCCGGCAAGCAGGGTGCGCGAATAGCGCGCCATATTCGCCTCGATCTTTCGGAAATAGACGCGCTCGTCCGAGTAAAACGGTGTAGGCGCCGCCGCAAAAATCCCTTCGATCAACATGGATCTATTCTAGCCGCGGCTTCTATCCCGTGAACCTTTCGTGGAATTGTCGTTTGCCGCCGCCCCGTGTACTGTATTGACAAACTCATCATGGGCAACCAGCCGCCGGAGCATGCAAGAACCGGTTCAGGAGTAAAAGCCATGACCAAGCTCATGTTGGACGTCGAGGATGATGCCAGCGATAAGCTGTCGCACCAGGTAGTTGCGTTCTTTCTTCATAGCGTAATCGCGCTCGGCGCCTGGCTCGCCCTAATGCTTGTTGGCTACGCTCTCAACCCCAGGTCGGTTTCGCAATCCGTCATCCTTGCTCTATCGATCGCAGTCCCGCTGATCGTCGGTCTGTTCATCGCCCGCGTCAAGCCGGAAGAGATGGCCGGCCATGTATGGCTCGCGGGAGTCATCTGGCTTTTGATCGTCAGCCTCTGGATCCTCGACATGCCCACCGGGCCCAACCTGTGCAACCAGTGCGGCGCCACTGAAAAGCTGACGCGCACCCTATTCAGCCTTCCGCAGCCAAGCGGTCTTATCGACGACAATGGCCCGTTCTTCGGTACCTGGCCCGCCGCAGCCCTCATCGGCTATGCAATCGGCGTGAAGGTGGCGCTTCGGAAGAAGGCGGCCCCAGGCGGATCTTAGCTCCGACGCCTGGGATCCCGTTCGTATCACCCGCGCTCGGCGTGCAAATTCTGCAGCGCGAACACCGAAACCTGCCGCCGCTGGGTGGCCGCAATGCCTTCCACCGCCGCCTGCGCCGCGGCAATCGTCGTGATCGTCGGCACGCGCGCCAGCACCGCCGCTCGGCGTATGGCCTTTTCATCGAAGAACGTGTCCTGCCCGCGCGGCGTATTGATAACCAGCTGAATGCGTTCTCCCTTGATCAGGTCGACTACGTTCGGCCGGCCCTCCTTCACCTTGAAGACCGTTTCAACGCTGAAGCCCAGCCCGGCCTCGAGAACGCGCGCCGTTCCTTCTGTCGCCACGATCTTGAAACCGAGATCGACATAACGCCGCGCGAGTTCGACCGCCGCCGGCTTGTCGTGATCGTTCACGCTGAAGAACACAGTGCCGCTGAGCGGAAGTACCTGCCCCGCCGAGAGCTGTGCCTTCGCAAATGCCTCGCCGAAGCTCTCCGCCACGCCCATCACTTCGCCCGTTGATTTCATCTCCGGGCCGAGAACCGTGTCGACGCCCGCAAACTTGTTCCACGGGAACACAGGCGATTTGACATAAAAGTGCGACCCGACCTCGAGATCTTTACCGTTTGCCAGTTGCTCCGGCAACAGGTCCTTCAGCGTCCGGCCAGTCATCAACCGCGCCGCCACCTTCGCCAGCGGCACTCCCGTCGCCTTTGAGACATACGGAACGGTCCGGGAGGCGCGCGGATTGACCTCGATCACGTACACGTGGTCCTCGCCCTGCCCATCGCGCTGGATGGCGAATTGCAAATTGACGAGCCCGACCACCTTCAGCGCCAGCGCAAGCTTCCGCGTATATGCGCGGATCACATCGAGCGTCTCCTCGCGGATGCTCACCGCGGGCAGCACGCACGACGAATCCCCCGAGTGAATGCCGGCCTCCTCGATGTGCTGCATGATGCCGGCGATGATCACATCCTTCGAATCGCACAGCGCGTCGACATCGACCTCCACCGCATTTTCGAGGAAGTGATCGACAAGTACCGGCCGCTCCTGCGAGTACTCAACCGCCTCGCGCATGTAAGTAGCGACAGCCTGCGCGTCGTAGGCAATCACCATTGCCCGCCCGCCAAGCACGTAGCTGGGCCTCACCAGCACGGGGTAGCCGATCCTTTCCGCAACCTCCAGGGCTTCCGCCGGACTGGTAGCCGTGCCGCCCGCGGGCTGCGGAATCTCGAGATCGTGCAGCAGCTTGCCGAAGTGTTTACGGTCCTCGGCCAGGTCGATCGACTCCGGCGACGTGCCGATGATCGGCACGCCCGCGCCCCGCAGCCGCTGCGCAAGGTTCAGCGGCGTCTGGCCGCCGTACTGGACGATTACTCCAATGTTCGCGCCCGATTGCGCTTCATGGTTGTAGATCGCGAGCACGTCCTCCAGGACCAGCGGCTCGAAGTAAAGCCTGTCGCTCGTGTCGTAGTCGGTCGAGACCGTCTCCGGATTGCAATTGACCATGATGGTCTCGAAGCCGTCCTCGCGCAGCGCGAATGCCGCATGGCAGCAGCAGTAATCGAACTCGATTCCCTGCCCGATCCGGTTCGGCCCCGATCCAAGAATGATGATCTTCGGCTTGTCGGTCGGCGCCGCTTCGTCCTCTTCGTCGTAGGTGGAGTAGAGATACGGAGTCATCGACTCAAACTCCGCCGCGCACGTGTCCACAAGCTTGAACACCGGGCGAATCCCCTTCGACTCGCGCAGCTCGCGCACGCGCTTCACGCCGTCATGCCCCTCGAGCTTCCATTCCGTGGCAATGCGCTCATCGCTCAGGCCTAGCCGCTTCAGCTTACGAAACTGTTCCGCGTCCATCGCGTCGGGCGCAGTGTGCGCAATCTTCTTCTGCTCCAGCGTAATTTCCCGAATCTGAAACAGGAACCACGGCTCCATCCCGGTCAGCCGTGCTACCTCCCGCACGCTCATGCCGCGCTCGAAGGCGAACCGAATGTAACCTAGCCGCTCCGGCTTCGGCGTGACAAGCATCTGCGTCAGCCGTCGGGGCTCCAGCACTTCCGTGCCGGTCTTCTTGCCCGTCTCGAGCGCGCGCCACGCCTTCATCAGCGATTCCTTGAAGGTCCGCCCGATCGCCATCACCTCACCAACGGACTTCATCTGCGGCCCCAGCGTGTCGTCGGCGCCCGGAAACTTTTCGAACTGCCACTTCGGAATCTTTGTGACGACATAATCGATCGTCGGCTCAAAGCACGCCGGCGTCTTGCGCGTGATGTCGTTCGGAATCTCATCCAGCGTGTAGCCCACAGCCAGCTTGGCCGCGATCTTCGCGATCGGAAACCCTGTCGCCTTCGACGCTAGCGCCGAGGAGCGCGACACGCGCGGGTTCATCTCGATCACCGTCATGCGCCCGTTCGCCGGGTTCACGGCAAATTGCACGTTCGATCCGCCCGTCTCGACGCCAATTTCACGCATCACCGCGATCGCCGCATCGCGCATCTTCTGGTATTCGCGATCCGTCAGCGTCTGCGCCGGAGCCACCGTGATCGAGTCGCCCGTGTGCACGCCCATTGGATCGAAATTCTCGATCGAACAGATGATGATGACGTTGTCCGCAAGGTCGCGCATTACCTCGAGCTCGTATTCCTTCCACCCGAGCACGCTCTCTTCAATCAGGCACTCGTGCACCGGCGAGAGATCGAGCCCTCGCGCCAGGATCTCCATCAGCTCTTCGCGGTTGTAAGCAATGCCGCCGCCCGAGCCGCCCAGCGTGAAGCTCGGCCGAATGAGCACCGGAAATCCGATCTTGCTGGCGAAGTCGAGGCCGTCGCGCAGATTGTTCACCAGCGCCGACTTCGAAACATCGAGCCCGATGCGGATCATCGCATCCTTGAACAGCAACCGGTCTTCGGCCTTCTTGATTGCCTCGAGTTTCGCGCCGATCAGCTCTACGTTGTAGCGATCGAGAATTCCCGCATCGGCAAGATCGACCGCGAGATTCAGCGCAGTCTGTCCGCCCACCGTCGGCAGCAGCGCGAACTTGCCGTGCTCCGGACCCATCATCTCGGCCTCGCGCCGGATGATCTCCTCAACGTACTCGCGCGTGAGCGGCTCGATATAAGTGCGGTCAGCAAGCTCGGGATCGGTCATGATGGTAGCCGGGTTCGAATTCACCAGCACCACTTCATAGCCCTCCTGCTTGAGGGCCTTGCAGGCCTGCGTTCCCGAGTAGTCGAACTCCGCCGACTGGCCGATAACAATCGGCCCGGAGCCGATCACGAGAATCTTCTGAATGTCATTTCTGCGTGGCATTGTTCTGTTTTGATTCCTTCAAACGCTCGTGAATCGCGTGAATCTCGATCTCAAGTTCGTCGTTCTTCGCTTCAACCTCTACTTTGGCGGACAAATATCAGCCGCCCTTCCGCTCCCGTGCGCGTGCAACATCACCCTCGCGCGGCACTCCAACCCATTGCCGCAACCAACGTTCCTGGCCTGGTCCCAGCCCTTCAACCGCAACACATTCTTTCCATCGAGCACAACCACGACCAGCCGGAACTTGCCCTCGCTCTCCCAGCCCAGATCGAAGTGGCCCGTATCATTCACCTCGGCCGTTCTCAAGACCTTCCCGCTGTACGGGTTACGTAATTGAATAGCCAAACGAAGCGTCTTCGTCGAAGGGAACAGAGCGCCCGAGTCGTCCCTTACAGTGCCGGTAACCTGGGTTGTCGACAGGATATTGAAATTCACCTCCGTCAGCTCCTGGGCACAGAGCTTCGCATCCGCTTCCTTCTGCGCGCACGCCGCGCTGCCTTCGCCGGCGCACCCCGCTTGCGCATGAGTTGTCGCCGCGGCCGAAAGCACTAGCACGAACAAGCATGACAATGTGCGCTTCATCCCGTTCGTCCTTTCTCTCCAGCCCCGCTGAACCGCATGCAATGCGGCACGACTTAAGTCGTGCCCTTTCAAGGCTCGCAAAATTCCTAATAATGGTGCCCCGTATTCCGCTGTATTCTCCGCTCGAAGTCGCTCTTACTCGTGAACACCGAAGAGCAATCATCCGTGCAGGCCTTCGGCCCGGCGATCACGTAAAGCGTCTTCGGCATCAAACTGTTCTGGATCCTCATCGCGATGCTTACTTCGCGGTCAAGCTGCGAATAGTCCGCCTTGTCGATGTGCAACCGATAGCGGCCGTAAATGTGATCGAATTCAAATCGTCCCGAACTATCGGTCTTGGTCGAATGCGCAACCGCCCCGTCCCGCACCAGCGTCACCTCCACGCCCTCGAGCGGCTTCCCTTCCGGGTTCACAAACACTCCGTGCAGCCGCCACACTTGAATCGGCTCCGGCTTGTCAAGCTGGTTCCACGCCTGCCCGAATGCCGCGATCCACTCGGCCGCCAGAGCGCCGATCACCAGGGCTCTCCGAATGTGATTTCTCCGCGTCATTCTTCTCCAGGCCGATTCATTTGGGCGGGCACGATGCAAGCGAATCTTCCGAATGATCTGCGCGCACGATCGGGCGTATGTTGCATTCGCCGTCGCCCGAACAGTCCATGCGCGCAGGCTGATCGAATCCCGGTGGACGCTCCAGCACGCCGCCGTGCACTTTGATGGCGACGATTAGGCGGAATGTCCCAGCCTTAACAAGGCCGAGGTCGAACCGCCCGCGAAGATTCACCGGGGCGGAATACAGCGCTTTTGACTTCTTCGGATCGCGCACTTCGACAATAGTTTGCTCGCCAATGGCGAACGGCGCCCCGGTCTGGTCGAGCAGAAAGCCACTGACAGTCGTAGGCGCGGCGAGAAAAAGGTTTGGAGAAACGACCTCCGTCTTGCAGGTGACCGCCCGCAACCGTCTCGAGTCTTGCGCCGAACAGGGACGACCGTGAGCATCGATGCAATCCTGCGAGCGCAGCGCGGAGCAAGCCAGAGCCAGGACAATCGCCACCACAACCCATCCGCACTCCAAAAAACAGCGGAGCCAAAAGCCCCGCTGTCTCGAAGTGCCCGAATTTACGCCTCCGTCAAGCGTCATCCCTTCCACTCCTCCATCATCTTGCGGAAGTCGCGGAACAGATAATGCGAATCGTGCGGCCCAGGCGCCGCCTCCGGGTGATACTGCACGCTGAACAGCGGCAGCGTCTTGTGCCGCAGCCCCTCGAGCGTATTGTCGTTCAAGTCCACGTGCGTCAGCTCAACCTCATTCGCGTTCACGCTGTCGGGATCGACCGCAAAGTTGTGGTTGTGCGCCGTGATTTCCACCTTGCCTGTGGCGTTGTTGCGCACGGGGTGATTCCCCCCGTGGTGCCCGAACTTCAGCTTGTAAGTCTTCCCGCCCAGCGCCAGCCCGCAAAGCTGGTGCCCCAGGCAGATGCCGAACACCGGCACGCGCCCCATCATGCCGCGGATCGCCTTCACGGCATAGTCCACCGGCTCTGGATCGCCGGGCCCGTTTGAAAGGAACACCCCGTCGGGCTTCATCGCGAGCACATCATCCGCTGTGGTCTGAGCCGGAACCACGGTGACTCTGCAGTTCTCGCGCCCCAGCATGCGCAGAATGTTCTGCTTGATGCCGAAGTCGTAGGCCACCACGTGGAGCTTTCGCTGTTCCCCACTCTCGACAAGCGATCCCGGCAACAGCGGGTCCCCTGCCTGGTACCTCGGATCGGATTCATCGAAGTGATACGTCACCTTGGTTGAGACGACCTTGGCCAGATCGGTCCCGTCCATTTTCCGAATTTTTCTGGCTCTTTGGACGAGTTCCTCGGGATCAAACGAGCGTGTCGAGATCACGCCGCGCATCACGCCCTTGGTCCGCAGGTGCCGCACCAGCGCGCGCGTGTCGATCTCGGCCAGCACAGGAACCGCGTACCGCTCCATGTACTCGTCGGTCACCTGTTCGGAGCGCCAGTTCGAGCTGACGGCCGAAAACTCGCGCACGATCAGGCCCTCGATAAACGGCTTCGCCGCCTCGTTGTCTGCCTGGTTGGTGCCGTAGTTCCCGATCTGCGGGTTGGTGAGAACGACAATCTGCCCGGCATAGGAAGGATCGGTTGCAATTTCCTGATAACCGGTAAGAGAAGTATTAAAAACAACCTCGCCCGAGCATTCGCCCGGATGCCCATAGCCTTCGCCACGGAAAATGCGCCCGTCCTCGAGCGCAAGGAGTGCCTGCATTGCCGCTCCAAGCAGTGGATTCAATCAATTATATAGGTTCAGCGCGTGGTTTTTCTTAGCCCGCCCGTACACTTTTTGCCACAACCGAAACGGGCCTCACTCCGCACGTCATCCAAGGCATTCACGTGTCGGCTGCAGCGCCGCACTATACTTCCCGATATGCTGAATCCAAGGCGTTTGCCTCCCCGCGCTGTCCATCTGGCGCTGTGCATTCTGGCATTCCTGCCGGCGAGCTTTAGCCAGGATCCGGACTTCCGATCCGAAACCCATCTCATTGACTTCACCTTCACAGTCCGAAAAGCAGACGGCACGGTGGTCAAGAGCCTGACGCGCGATGACTTTCAGATCGCCGAGGATGGGGTTCCGCAAAAGGTTGCGTTCTTCGGCAAGGAGGGTGACCTCCCTCTCACCCTTGGCCTCGTAGTGGATGCGAGCAACAGCCAGAGCAAATTCCTCAAGCGCCACGACAAGGACATCGAGAAGTTCCTGAAAACTGTGCTGGGACCCAGGGACCAGGCGTTCACCATCTGCTTTGGCAACCACCTTCGCCTCACAAACGACGCTACCTCGTCCATCCCAGACATCATGGATGGGCTTGAGCGCTTCGATCATGGCGACCGGAAGTTTCCCGAGCTGGCTCCCGAAGACGATCGTGAAGACCAGAGCGGGGGAGGCACCGCCCTTTACGATGCCGTCTACTACACAGCGAAGCAGAAGTTGGCGCCCGCGCAGGGGCGGCGGCTCGCGCTCATCCTGTTCACGGATGGCGAAGAGAATGCGAGCGCGCACGACCTTCTCGAAGCAATCGGCGCAGCCCAGGACTCCGACGCGCTTATCTATGCAATCCGCTACACCGAATCCGAAAAGGGCCGCCTGACTCCGCATGCGCGCCAGGGCATCGCGGCGCTCCATCACCTGTCCGAAGAGACTGGTGGAACCGACTTCGACGCTCTGCGCACGGATATGCCCGCCGCGTTTGCGCAGATCAGCGAAGAACTCCGCTCGCTATACTCCGTCGCATACCACTCGACGAATCATAAGCGCGACGGAGCCTTCCACAAGGTCGTCATTTCAACTGAAGATCCGGGCAATTCGGTTCGCGCGCGCAGCGGCTACTACGCTCGATAGGCAAAACTAGTTCACCACGCCCGCATCCCGCGTAGGCCAGTAAACAAACACAGCCTTGCCGTAGATCAAGTCCCGGTCCACCGGCCCGAACTCGCGGCTGTCCGACGAGATCGACCGGTGATCCCCCATCATGAAGTACTCGTCGTCTGGAATCACCGTCTCCGGCATGGATTTTGTGTCGCGGAACTCTTCCGGAACGTAGAGTTCCGGAAGCAGGCGGCCATTCAGGTACACTTCCCCGCGATCGATGCGCAGCCGGTCGCCGGGTAACGCGATCACGCGCTTGATGTAGCTCTTCTCCGGGTCGCGCGGATAGTGGAACACCACCACGTCGCCCCGGTGGATGTCCTCGAAGTGATACACGAACTTGTTGATGAACAGCCGGTCCCGGTCCTCGAGCCGCGGCAGCATGCTGGTGCCTTCCACGCGCACGGGCTGGTACAGGAACATGATGATCAGCACCGACGCGGCCACTGAAACCAGCACGTCGCGCACCCACAGCATTACGCCGTTCCGCTGCGGTTCTGCGGCGGGAGCAGCCACCGGCTGCGATTCCGGCGAGGTCGCAATCTCCGTGTCCTGGGAATGTTGAGAGGTTATTTCGTCTTCAGGCAGCATTTCCGTCTAATTCCAGCTTACTAGCCTTTTAATTCCGGCGCTCGCGTCTCTTCGATCATTCGCATCCCAGGCCGCCCGGCGGGCACAGCACGCGCGCCTTGTTAGGCTTCTCCATCGGCTTCGGCTGTTCCGCCGACGGAACCAGTGCAGCCGTACCGGATCCTGCTGCGAGATTCTCTTCCTCGAGAATGAGCGGGCGCTGCAGCACCATCTCTACCTGCGATCCCGCCTCGATGTCCACATCCGCTCCCCGCGTAAACAGGGCCACGATTCCCGCTGCCGCCAACCCCGCGCCCATCCCGCCCAGCGTGCCGGCCACAGGGTGGCCGCTTACACCGCCGCCGATCGCCCCTCCCGTGGTTCCCGCCGGAACCGTGACTTCGGCCACCTTGCCCATATTCCGGGTCTTGTCGCCTTCTTCTTCGATAGTGCCTTCGCCGTCGTTCTTCACTTTCTGCTTGCTGGCGCCCGGCAGGCTGTTCACCAGGCCCGGAATCTCAACCACCGATCCGTTTGGGAAGATCATCGAAGTGAAGTGCATGTCCAGGTGCGCCCTGCCCTTTACATGCCCGGCGCGCTCCACGCTGTCCACCACGCCCTGAACGTAAACGCCCGCCGGAATCAGCACGTGGTTGCCGACCACCACCGGGAAAGTCGACGCCAGGTAGACCCCGTCGCCGGCCTTGGCGCTCTTCGAATTGATTGAGCTTCGCAACTGCAGCAAAACCTTCGTTCCCGCCGGTACCGTAAATGTCTTCTTCGCCGGGGCGGTAGCGGCAGCAACGTCGGCGGGATGCCCGGAATCTCCCTGCACGGCGCTCGGCTGCGCAACCTCTGTTGCCGCTCCGCTTGCCGAAGCCGACTGCACTGCAGCCGGTTGCGCCGGAGCCTGATCCTCCGGCGTCTGACCCCAGGCCGTCGCCCCGCCCGCGCCAACCGCCGCCGCAACCACGCCCGCCAGCCACGGCCGATACCAACTCCGCATGCACGCCTCCATCCCGATAGACGGGACTTTCGCACCCAAGGATAGCCTGAATTCGTCGCTCCGGCACAAATTCCGCAGACCGGTCACTGCCGTCGCAGGCAAATCGCGCTACGATTGCTCACACGATGACTCAGGCCTCCATCGCCGCCGTCGCCGATCAGTCAACGCGCTTCGCCGCCGCCCATCGCGTCCTTCAGGATGCCGTCGCCTCGCGCGCCTTTCCCGGCTGCGCTTTCGGCGTATGGGCGCAGGATCAACTCCTTTTGGAAGACGCCATCGGCCGCTTCACCTACGACGATTCCTCGCCCTCCGTCACGCCGCAAACTGTCTTCGACGTCGCCAGCGTCACCAAGGTCGCCTCCACCACCGCGGCCGCAATGCTCCTTCACCAGCGCGGGCTTCTCGACCTCGATACTGCGCTCGGCGATCTGCTGCCCGGCTTCGTCATCGGCCGCGAGCATGGCTCCCCCGCGTTCCATGTCCAAATCCACCATCTTCTCGCGCATTCTTCCGGGCTTCCCGGCTATGTGGACTTCTTCCGCACCCACGCCACGGCCCTCGGGCTTCTCCGCGCCTGTCTCGAACTCCCCATCGAAGCCGAGCCCGGATCCCGCGCCGAGTACTCCGATCCCGGATTCATCCTGCTCGGCAAAGCTCTCGAAGTCATCACCCGCGAACCGCTCGCCTACTGGGTCCACCGCGAGATCTTCCAACTGCTCGGCATGACCTCCACGTGCTTCGTTCCGCCAGCCCCCGCGCGCGAATCCATTCCCCCCACCGAGGAGGACACTACCTTCCGTCACCGCATCATCCAGGGCGAAGTGCAGGATGAAAACGCCTCCGTCCTCGGCGGATGCGCCGGGCACGCCGGCCTGTTCTCCAACGTCGCTGACTTGCTCAAATATGCAGCCGAGATCCTCGCCGCCGCCCATCCCAATTCCGGTTCTGCGAAACTCTTCTCTCAGGACACCATCGATTTCTTCTCCGGGCGGCAGCCCCCAGAAGGCAGCTCACGCGCCCTCGGCTGGGACACGCCCTCGCCCGATTCCACCACCGGCCAGCAATTCTCGCAGCACACCATCGGGCACATCGGCTTCAGCGGTTGCACGCTCTGGATCGACCTCGACGCATCCGTCGCCGTAGCGCTTCTCACCAACCGCACTTGGCCCGACCGCCAGAATCGCGCCATCCGCCAGATGTGGCCGGCCTTTCACGACGCCGTGCGCGGCGCGCTCTGAATCGTACCGATCCTCAGCTTCCCACAGACGAATCCGACTCCAGCTGAATCCGCATCCCACCGCAATTGAGCTCTCGCCTCCGGTCAGACGAACGCCTCATTATCTTTCCGGAATTTTTTAGAGCGCGCTCGAGCCTGCAAACCCTTTTAGTGAATCGATTCACTTGGACAAGCGCCGAGCGTTTCGGCCACGCTGCCTCTGAAGTTGCAGCCTTTAAGACTCGCAGTTGCACGAGGTTCACGCTACACTCTAAATAAGGACAAGTCTGATGTTAACCACTTCCGTGACGCAAGAGAACGCCGGGCCCCTAAAACAAGAAACGGTAAAAAAAGACCAGGCATCCTTGCTTCAGCAGCTAACCACAGAGAGCCAGAACGAAGCTTCCCAAGGTTTCGACACCAAGTCCGCTCTCGAAATCGCCCGCATTATCAACCATGAAGACGCCAAGATCGCAGGCGCCGTAAAGAAGGCGCTTCCCGAGATCGCGCAGGTCATCGACCAGGTGGCGCGCGCGCTCCGCGACGGCGGCCGCCTCATCTATATCGGCGCCGGCTCCAGCGGCCGAATCGCCGCCCTCGACGCATCGGAGTGTCCCCCCACGTATTCCACCGCACCCGGACAGGTCCAATACATCATGGCCGGCGGCCCCAAGGCCCTCGCCTCCGCCGTTGAAGTCAACGAAGACTCCGAGGAGCTTGGCCAGCGCGACATCGCCCGCCGCCGCCCCACGCGCAAAGACGTCATCATCGGCATCTCCGCTTCCGGCCGCACGCCCTACGTCGTCGCCGCCACCGGCTACGCCCGCGCCCGCGGAGCCTTTACCGCCGCCATCACCTGCAACCACGGCACGCCCATCTCCGAAGTCGCGGACATCTCCATCATTGCCGAGGTCGGCGCCGAGGTCATCTCCGGTTCAACGCGCATGAAGGCCGCCACCGCGCAGAAGATGATCCTCAACATGATCACCACCGGCGCCATGACCCGCATGGGCTATGTGTACGAGAACCTGATGGTGAACGTGCACATGCAGAACTCGAAGCTCGTAGAGCGCGGCATCCGGATTCTCATGAAGGCCTGCAACATCGACCGCCACACCGCCGTCGAGACCATCAAATCCGCCGGCCGCAGCGTCCCCGTAGCGCTAGTGATGCTCAAGGCCAAAGTCGACAAGCCCGAAGCCGTACGCCGCCTCGCCAAGAGCGACGGCAACGTCCGCCTCGCCATCGAAGACAACGCCCTCGAACTCTGATCTCTCGTTTCACCCACTGATTCCGTCATCCTGAGCGAAGTTTGGCGCGCTTTTTGCGCCAAACGGAGTCGAAGGACCTGCATTTCCTCCGCTCTCCCACCATCCTCGCCCTCAATCAAATATCACCGTCTTGTTCGCATAGCAAAGAATCCGCCTCTCCAGGTGCCAACGTACCGCCCGCGAAAGCACCACCCGCTCGAGATCCCGTCCCCTCGCAACAAGGTTCTCCACCTGGTCGCGATGCGAGATCCGCTCAACCTCCTGCTCGATGATCGCGCCGGTGTCCAGTTCATCGTTCACATAGTGGCTCGTCGCCCCGATCAGCTTCACCCCTCGCACAAACGCCGCGTGGTACGGCTTTGCTCCGGTAAACGACGGCAGAAACGAGTGGTGCACGTTGATGATCTTCTGCGGATACCGCGCCACAAACGCCGGCGGCACGATCTGCATATACCGCGCCAGCACAACCAGTTCCACCTTGTGCTCCTGCAACAGCTCCAGTTGCTGCTCCTCGCTCGCCTTCTTCGCCCTCTCCGTCATCGGCGTATGCGCAAACGGAATCCCATAGAACTCCGCGAGCCGCTCCACGAGCCGGTGGTTCGAAACAATCACCGGAATGTTGCAGCGCATCTCGCCCTGGTACCAGCGATGCAGCAGGTCCCCGATGCAGTGCAGTTGCTGCGAACAGAACAGCGCCACGCGCATCGGCGACGCATTCGACGTAAGCGACCACCGCATCCCCAGTTCCTCGGCCAGCGGCGCAAAGTCGCGTCGGAAGCCGTTGAGATCGAACAGCGATCCGTTCTGGATCAGGCCCCACTCCATCCGCATGAAAAACAGCCCCAGCGTCGCGTCGCGATGAAAGTCGGTACTCAGCACCTCCGCGCCCTTTTCATACAGCAGCCCGGAGACCCGCGGCACCAGCCCCTTCCTATCGGGACAGTCGATTAACAGCACAGCTGTTTCATTCATAGCGAGAGACTAACCCATCGCCACCGCCGTGCCGATTAAATCCCAGCCCAGCCTCCAAACTCGCATGCATCAACCGTTTCACCCATGAGTGAAGCCGACGGCTCCCTATGTCCCGGAGCCTGCCCTGAGCCAAGCTGAATGTTCCCTCTGTCCCTTGTCACTATGTCCCTATGTCCCTGTCTTCTGTTCCCAGCCCCTACATTTACACTTTCCCTGCCACACGTCCATCCGCCATGCACTCTCTCACACAGCCCGAACTCGACCGCCACTGGATGACCCGCGCACTCGAGCTGGCCCGCCGCGGCATCGGCGTCTCCTCACCCAACCCAGCCGTAGGCTGCGTCATCCTCGACTGCGCCGGCCAGGTCATCGGCGAAGGCTGGCACGAGTACGACCTGCTCGACCACGCCGAGATCGACGCGCTCAAGGAAGCCCGGCAGCATTCCGCCGCGCGCCTTCGCGGGGGCACCGCCTACGTCACCCTCGAGCCCTGCAATCACACCGGCCGCACCGGCCCCTGTACGCAGGCGCTCATCGCCGCCGGCATCAAGCGCGTGGTCGCCGCCACCGGCGACCCCAACCCCAACGTCGCCGGCCACGGCATGGAAGCCCTTCGCGCCGCCGGCATCGAAACCACGCTCGGCGTCTGCGAAGCCGAAGCCCGCCGCATCAACGAGGGCTTCGCCCGCTGGATCCGGCACCAGCGCCCGTTCGTCCTTTTAAAAGTCGCCATGACGCTCGATGGCCGCATTGCCCCTCCGCCCGGCCACCACACTGCCCGCGAGCCCTATTGGATCACTTGCGAAGCCGCCCGCCGCGCCGTGCAGCCGCTGCGCTGGCAGGCCGACGCAGCCCTCACCGGCGTCGACACCGTCATTGAAGACGACCCGCATCTCACCGACCGTTCCGGCCTGCGCCGCCGCCGCCCCCTGCTGCGCGTCATCCTCGACTCCGCACTGCGCATGCCCCTCGATTCGAAGGTCGTCAACACCGCCCAAAACGACGTCGTCATCTTCACCGTCTCCAAAGACGAAAAGAAGATCCGCGACCTCTCCAGCCGGGGCGTGCGCGTTGAAGTTCTCGCCGCCGATGCAGGCCGCGTACCTCTCGGCGCAGTTCTCGACAAGCTCGGCGCCGAAGGCATCCTGACTCTGCTAACCGAAACCGGAACGCGCCTCAACACCGCTCTGCTCGCCGCGAATCTCGTCGATCGCGTTCACATGTTCGTAAGCCCGCAGATCATGGGCTCCGACGCCGTCCCCGCCTTCAAGGGCCTCACCGTCCCCATCCACATGAACGCCGTAGAGGTCGAACGCTACGACAACGACCTCGGATTGTGTTCGCTGCTGAAGGACCCCTGGGCGTCATAGAGCCTCGTCCTTGTCCCTTTGCCCCGGAGCTAGCCCTGAGCGAAGCCGAAGGGTCCCTATGTCCCTCTGTCCCTGCTTCTATGGCACAATGGGAACGTCCCCCGGCTTTCTATTCACCAATTTTTAAGGAGTACCCATGCCGACCCAGGCCCCGCCTGTATCCCTGACGATCGATTGCGAGCGCCAGGGTGACGTCATCATCTTCCATTGCCGCGGCAAGCTCGTCTCGGGCGTGTGCAGCTTCCTTTACAACAAGGTGCACGCGGTCATCCCTGAGCACAAGAAGATCGTTCTCGACCTGACCGATCTCGAGTGGATGGACAGCATGGGCATGGGAACCATGGTCCGGCTCTACGTCGCCTGCAAGAAGGACGGTTGCAAGCTACAGCTCATCAACCTCGGCGCACGGGTTAAGGAACTGCTCGGCATCACCAACCTCCTCGGCGTCCTGGCCGACATCGGCGAAAAGGGCGTGACGCACTACTGAAGAGCAGCTTTCAGCCTTCAGCCCTGACAAATGCGGTCCGGTGGCCGGGCCGCATAAGCTTCTAAAATCCCGCCCAGCGCATATAAGCCGTCAGAATCGGCTGCCCCCAGAGCGCGCTGACGATACCTCCGATGCAGATGAACGTACCGAATGGCAGCTTGGAAGCAGCCCATGCCTCCGATGGGCCGGTTCGACGCTTGAGCAACACCCCGATCGCAGCCACTGCGCCGAGCATGATGCCGATAAAGAGGGCAAGCAGCGCACCGGGCAGTCCGAGCCATGCGCCCAGCATCGCCATCAGCTTGACGTCGCCCATGCCCACGCCTTCGCGCCGGCGAATGAGCCAGTAAAGCCACCGGCTGATGAGGATGACTCCGGCAGCGACGAACACACCGACGACTTGCATTCCGAAGAGTCTCATTGGATTGCCGGGGCGGAAGAAGTCGTTTCCGGCTGCATAGAATAAGGACCGGAATGCCAGCCCGATGACGGTTCCCGGCAAGGTGAGGAAATTCGGCAGCCATAGATTCTCCGCGTCGAGTACGGCCAACGCAACGAGAAGCCATAAAAGCAGCATGGCGGCGACGGCTCCTGCAACTGCCTTCGTCTCGGCCACCCGCAACAGTGGGAATTCCGGAATTACTTCCCAGACAACGACTGCCCACAGCACCCCCACCGCCGCCTCCACCACCACATAGCGCACACTGATCCCCGCCCCACAAGTCCTGCACTTCCCCCGAAGCGCGACCCAGCTCACCAGCGGAATGTTCTCCCACCACGCCAGCGTCCGCCCGCAGGCGCGGCAATGCGACCGCGGGTGAACAATGCTCTCGCCCTCAGGCCAGCGGCTAACGCACACGTTCAGAAAGCTGCCGAAACAAAGACCCAGCAGTACGGCGAAGGTGGTGGCAAGAATGCGAAGCATGTGCGCAGTTGAGTATACGGTTCCTGAGACGCGGGCAACGGCCTCCGCGCTCATCGCCGTGCCGGATCGCAGGCCCGCTCTTCAACCGCCGCGGAGGTGCGAATCGACTTCCGCCCGCGCCACCGAAGCACAGCCCCCCAGGCGGCCAGTTCCCACCACAGCACCGCGAAGAACGTCACCAGCGCATCGATCGCTAGCGTCGACACCGAGTGCCGGTGAAAGGTGAACCGCGCCCGAACGTAGCCCCCCGCCAGCCCAACCGCGACGAGCAGCGCAATAATGCCCCAGCGCGCGGCAGCCGAAAGTGGCCTGCTTGGCTGGCCCGGCTGAGGCAGGTGGCTGCGATACCAGCCTATGAACCAGATCAACAGGATCGCCAGTCCGGCAACGCTGCTGAAGGCCTGCAGAAATAGATACACGTAGGAGGTGCGCCCCATCGGCAAATGAATCGGCCGGCGGAGAAACATCCAGTGGTGGTAAACCCAGCCGTGGTGGTGCGTAAACGAATCCCAGGCGATGTGCGTCGCGATACCGATAAGCACGGACGCGCAAATCAGCAGGAACCGCCGCCACGGAAAGAACCGAAATTCGCCCATCGATTCGCACGTAAAGGGAACGACGCGGCGCTCGAGACCCGGCGGCATCAGCAACACAGCGGGCCGCTCGATGAAGCGGTGAAAGAGCCAAAGTGTGATGAGCCCGAGAGGCAGGCTCAAAAGAAACGCGCCGGAAATCGTGTGCCCGTAACCTCCACCCGGCCGCATGCGGATGAAGTACTCGATGTCCGGGGCAAACGTGCCCACCACAAGCGCAGACGGAACCAGCCGCATGCGGCGGAACGGAAGCGCCGCGGCTGCATGAGAGAGTGTGAAGGGCACAACTCAATTATCGCTGATGGCAAATGCTGACCGGCCGGAAAGCGGCTCGGCGAATCAGCATGAGAAAGAGTCGTGAAGCGACGAGTTCAGATGCGGTAACTGGGCGGGACGATGCCATTGTCTCGCAGGTAGATTTCCGCCTGACCGCGATGGTGCGCCACGTGGATGTACATCGCCAGCAGGAGGTCACGCCCGGGAAGGTTTCCGTCCGGGGAGTTGTGCACCGCGTTCATCTGGCCGGGGGTCGCTGAGTCCAGCACACCGGAGCAATAGTGGAACGAATTGCCCAGGAACTTCACGATGCCATCCTTTCCTTCCGGCTGCGGCATCGGCGAAGGTGCGGCGTCCTTCAGTCCCTGGCAGAAGGCAAAATTCGCTGACGCAATGTGAACCATCAGCTGGCCGAAATCCATCGAGTCTGGATGCGGCTTGAACGTGTATTTGTCCGCGGGCATTGCTTGCGCTACGGCCACGGTAAGATCCGCAAGCGGCTTCAGGTGCTTTGCGTATTCCCCCGCAGCCGGCGCTGTCGGAGGTGCCTGCTGGGCGCGGAGAAAATACACCAGCACAACGGCCAGCGCGGAAGCAGCAAGAATCAGCCGGAGAATACGATAGATCATCGGGCCTCCTGGATTTGCCGGGCAGTACGGGGAGCAGCACTCCCTCGGACAGCTGGACGTTCTGAAAGTCACCTCCTGCAATGGGCCGCGCGGTAGACTGAAGTAGATGGACGTTGCGCGCAAGGCAGACAGTCCAGATCCCGATCCACTCGCACCCCGGCCCGGCTCGGCCCTCACCACCAACGCGGCGCGAGCGGCGAGCCTGTTTGAGCAATCGGCAGAGATCATGGCGCGCCTCCGGGCGCCCGGCGGCTGCCCCTGGGACCGCGAACAGACCTTCGACACCATCCGCAAATACACGCTCGAAGAAGCCTACGAGGTCTTCGACGCGATCGAGCGCCGCGACTTCCCGCACCTCGCTGAGGAACTCGGCGACCTGCTGCTCCAGGTGCTCTTCTACGCCGAGATGGCCGCGAACGAGGGCCGCTTCACCATCGCCGATGTCCTCGATCACCTCAACCGCAAGCTGATCCGGCGTCATCCGCACGTCTTCGGCGAGGAGGCCTCGCGCGCCGCCGGCAATCGCGCCGACGTCGACGCGGACGTGCAAGGTTCGGCCTCCGCAGTCCTGCGCAACTGGGAAGAAATCAAGGCATTAGAGAAAAAACCTCAACCATCGCATCAATCGCGCCTGGACGCCGTTCCCCGTGCTCTCCCGGCCCTCGCCGAAGCCGCAAAAGTCGGCGCCGAAGCCAACAAAGTCGGATTCGACTGGCCCAGCTGGGAGCACCTGCTGCCCAAAATCGCCGAGGAAGTGCAAGAGCTCGAGGCCGAGATGCGCGCCGTGCGGCGCCGCAACTCCCGCATCGAGGCGGAACTCGGCGACCTGCTGTTCACCGTGGTGAACCTGGGCCGCCACCTGCACGTAGACGCGGAGATGGCGCTGCGCGGCTGCAATCTGCGTTTCCGCCAACGCTTTCGCGCAATGGAGCACATGGCCCCGCGGCCGCTCGAAGAACTCCAGCCCGAGGAACTCGAAGAACTGTGGAACGCGGCCAAGATCCAGCTCGCCAAAACACATTCGGAGGCGCTGCCGTGATCGTCATCCGCGCCTGCGAGGGCCACGACGAGCTCGAGGCCTGTGTGCAGCTCCAGGTGCAGACCTGGGGCTACGACCAGTCCGACATCATTCCGCGCAAGGCGTTCCTCGTGATGCAGAAGGTCGGCGGCCAGGTGATCGGCGCATTCGACACCGACCTGCCCGGAGCCCCCGCGAACGGCGACGCCGAATCCATGATCGGGTTCGCCCTTTCTTTGCCGGGTGTGAAAAACGGCGATAATTTTCCCGACGGCAACCCCCATCCTTATCTGCATAGTCATATGCTCGCGGTGAGGGATTCCTACCGCAACCGCGGCCTTGGCGCGCAACTCAAGCTGGAACAGCGAAATGACGCCCTCGCGCGCGGAATCCGTCACATGGAGTGGACCTTCGACCCTGTGGAAATCAAGAACGCTTTCCTAAATATCCACAAGCTGGGGGCCATTGCGCGCACCTATCGCGACAATTTCTATGGTGTATCCTCTTCACGACTACAAGGTGGACTTCCAACGGATCGCCTGGTGGCGGAATGGCATCTTGACTCCGCGCGAGTCAGGGCGACTTTGGAGGGCTGTCCTCTTGCAGTGCCCGTCATTGAAGAACGCATTTCAGTTCCAGCTTCCATCTACCAATGGAAAAACTCGGACAAGGACCGTCATCGAGCTTTCGCCGTTCAGACTGAGAATCGACCGAGATTTCAACAAGCCTTTGCCCGCGGACTAGCCGTGCTCGGATTCCAGCGGGATCCCCAGGGAAACGGCATCTTCGAGTTGGGTCCTCTCGCCCAGCCGGGAATCGGCATCTAAGAAACTAAGGAAAGAAAGCCAAAAATCTTATGCGAATCGACGGAATCATCCTGCGAGAAATCCAGCTACCCCTTGTGCGTCCGTTTGAAACCAGCTTCGGCGTCACGCGCGACCGCCGCGTACTTCTCGTGGAGATCAGATCCGAAGGGCTGACCGGCTGGGGCGAGTGCACCGCGGGCGAACATCCTTACTTCTCTGGCGAATCGACTGACACCTGCTGGCAGGTGATCGTGAATGAGCTTGGCCCGATGCTTGCCGGCGCAGAAGAGGTTGAACACGGCGGCGACTGCCCGGAACTCTTCAAGCTGGTGCGCGGCAATCCGATGGCCAAGGCAGCGCTCGAAAATGCCATCTGGGACCTGGAAGCTCAGCGCGATGGGGTATCGCTTTCGCGGCTGCTCGGCGGCGTGCAGGATGCGATTCCCTGCGGCGTCTCGCTGGGAATTCAGAAGTCGATCCCCGAATTGCTTGCGATCATCGAGAAGGAGCTTGCGGCCGGATATCAGCGCATCAAGCTCAAGTGCAAGCTGGGCTGGGATGTTGAAGTCTTCGAGAAGGTGCGCAGCCACTGGCCCGACATCACGCTGAGCTGCGACGCCAACTCTGCATACCGCCTGCGCGATGCAGACCACATCGTCAGCTTCGACGCGTTCGATCTCCTCATGATCGAGCAGCCGCTGTGGCACGACGATTTCTTCTTTCACTCCATGCTCCAGAAGCGGCTCAACACCTCCATCTGCCTCGATGAATCCATCCGCAACCGGCGCGATGCGCTGGCGGCCATCGAGATGGAGTCGTGCAAGGTCATCAACATCAAGCTCGGCCGCGTTGGCGGGTTCAGCGAGGCCATCGCCGTGCACAACGCGGCGCTCGAGCGCGGCGTGCCCGTGTGGTGCGGCGGAATGCTCGAATCGGGCATCGGCCGCGTCCACAACATCGCGCTCGCCTCGCTTGAGAACTTCACGCTCCCGGGGGATGTGTCCGCATCGGCCCGCTACTGGCGCGAAGACATCATCGAACCCGAAGTGACCGTAACCAGCAGAGGCGAGATCGAGATTCCCGACATTCCCGGGCGCGGCTACGAAGTGCGCACGGACCTCATCGAAAGCCTGACGGTGCGCAAAGAGACGATCCGCGCGTTCGCCATGGCGTGAAGAACGTCGGACAGCGCAGTATGACCGGCCTCTTCGCACCGCTTGTTCCCGGAGAATTGCGCGACGGCGACCTCAGGCTCGAGTTGGCCGATTACGCCATGCACCAATGGAACAAGGTGCCCACTTACTTCTTCCGAATGGTGCATGCGCATTCGGGAGAAGAGCTGGGCCGCATCAACCTGCGGGTCGGCTCAACGGCACATGTGGAGCGCTACGGCGGCCACATCGGCTTCGACGTGACACCCGCACACCGAGGTCATCGCCTGGCTGCTCGATCCGTGCGGCTGCTGATCCCACTCGCCAGACAGCTCGGCCTCGACCCCCTCTGGATCACCCGCGATCCCGAAAACGCAGCTTCGCGGCGCACGCTCGAAATTGCAGGCGCGGAGTTCGTCGAGATTGTCGACGTGCCCGAAGATTGCTGCATCTTCCAAAGCGGCCATCCGCGGAAATGCCGCTACCGGCTGTCAACCGGTTGAAATGCAGACTGGTCCGTGGACGCGTCACATCGGCGGCAACTCCGGCTCCGCCACCCCATCCGCCCGCGGGTCGCTCGCTCCGTAGTGCATATCTGTTTCCGTATCCATCAGCACCGCCTGCCCGCGCCCCATCGCCGTCGAAAACTGCTTGCGCACATCGAGCACGTGCCCCATCTTCGTGAGCTGGTCGCGCACATCCGCAGGTACTCGGTTCTCAATCACGATGTTGCAGCCTAGCTTCCTGCTTACGGTAAAGCGCGCCGTATCCAGCGCCTCCTGGATGTTCATGTGGTAGTCCACCATGTTCGACACGAACTGCGCGTGCGCCAGCGGTTGGTTCATCCCGCCCATGATGCCGAAGCCGATGTGCTGGTCGCCGTGCTCCATAAATCCCGGAATGATCGTGTGGAACGGCCGCTTCCTTCCTGCGAGCACGTCCGGCGATTTCGGATCGAGCGAGAACAGCGCGCCGCGGTCCTGCAGCGCAAATCCCATGCCGCGCACGGTCACACCCGAACCGAATTCCTGGTAATTGCTCTGGATCAGCGAAAGAATATTGCCGTCCTTGTCCACCACGGAGAGGTACGTCGTATCGCTGCCGCCGAGCGCGCCCGGAGCGACGGTGCAGTTGGCGCGTGCCGGGTCAATCAGCGCAGCGCGCTTCGCCGCATACGCCTTCGACAACAGCTCGTCCACCGGAATCTTCGCGAACTTCGGGTCGCCGTCGTACGCCTTCACGTCCGCATAGGCCAGCTTCATTGCCTCGATGCGCGTGTGCAGCTCGGCTGTGCTTAGCGGGCCAGCGGCATCGGCCTGCGACTGCTCCATGATGTTCAGCATCTCGAGCGCCGCAATGCCGTCGCCGTTGGGCGGCAGCTCGTACACCTTCCATCCGCGATACGTCGTCGAAACCGGCTCGACCCACTCTGCTGAATAATCACCCAGGTCCGCCGCTGTCATCGTCCCGCCGAGTTCGGCAGACGTTTTGAGGATCGCCGTCGCAATCTCTCCCTTGTAAAACGCGTCCTCGCCCCGCGTCGCAATCATGCGCAGCGAGCTCGCCAGCTCCGGGTTGCGAAAGATCTGTCCAAGCGCCGGCGCGCGCCCATCCTCGAGATACACTCGCACGCTTTCGGGATCGTTCTTCAACACAGGCGCCGCCGCATCCCAGTAGCCGTGAATCATCTCCGGCACCGCGAAGCCGTGATCCGCAAAGATGATCGCCGGCGTGAAAAGCTCCGCCCAGGGAAGCTTGCCGAAGCGCGCATGCAGCTTGGTCCATCCATCCACCGCGCCGGGAACCGTAACCGAATCGATGCCGAACTGCGGCATCGCGGTAATTCCCTTCTGCCGCAGATGATCCGGCGTCAGCCCCAGCGGCGCCCAGCCGCTCGCGTTAAGCCCGTAGAGCTTCCGCGTCCTCGCCTCCCAGTAGATGGCGAACAAGTCGCCGCCTATGCCGTTCATCATCGGCTCCACCACGCCAAGCACCGCATTCGCCGCGATGCCCGCGTCAACCGCCGACCCGCCGCGCTCCAGAATGCGCGCCCCCGCCTGCGAAGCCTGCACCGAGTTGGTGGCCACGATGCCGAACGGAGTCACAACCATCGATCTTCCGTAACTGCGCTCCTGGGCAGGGCCTTTCACTGCGGCAACTGAGAGAAAGACGGCGGCGAGAAGAGCGATGCGGGGCGAAAGTTTCATGATTCTCCGGCGGATCTGGAAACAAACGATAACGACGCAGATGAGGATAGAACACCTGAATCGGCGCGTCGAAGACAATTGTTCGAATGACGATTGACGATTCGGCTCCAACGTGCGGTAATGGGTGCGGTCCTCGCGTCGATTTTCACAAACGCTCCGCGCCCGCGCACACAGGGCGCACCGAATCGCTTGTTTCCCTTCCCCGCACTGCGTTGGAAAAATTCAAGCCGCCCGTCCCCGTCAACCGGGCCGCATCACTCCACATTCACTCGTCAGACTCCATCCCACGGAGGAACACATGCCCAAACGACTGGCCATCACCATCGCAGGAGCAGTTTCGCTCGGAAGCTACGAAGCAGGCGTGCTGTACGAAGTGGTGGAAACAATTCGCCGGCACAACGCCAACACCGCCGACCCCGCGGCCCAGATCGAGATCGACGTGCTCACCGGCGCCTCAGCCGGAGGCATGACCGCCATCATCCTTGGCCAGAAGCTCCTCTACTGCGGCCCCGAATTCCTCGACGCCAACGGCGCCGGCAAGCCCTACGACAACCCTCTCTACAACACGTGGGTCAAGCGCATCAGTCTCGCCGGCCTGCAAGACACCCAGGCGGACGAGCCCGCCCTCCACTCCATCTTCTCGTCGGACCTGATCAATCAAATCTCCTCCGAAGTCATCATGTCGCGTTACGCGACGAACCCGCCGTCGCCCGCCGGAGCTCCGCATCCCGTTGCCGCCGCAACCATCCGCATCGGCGTCGCCGTCAGCAATCTCAACGGCGTTGATTACGGCTACACCGTCAAGCCCGACGGCCATTTCATCTACATCGATTACGCCGACCAGTTCACGCGCGTGGCCGACGGCCCCAACAGCGACAACCAGGCCTTCTGGGCCCCTCTGCACGAAGCTGCCGTAGCCTGTGGCGCGTTTCCGTTCGCCTTCCGCGCCAAAGACCTTCAACGCTCGGCGAAAAACGAGCCATTCGACTATCCTCCCGGCGATCTGCTCCCCTGGACCAACGACCCGCAATTGTTCACGTACTCCGATGGCGGCATCTTTCAGAACCAGCCGCTCGGCATCGCGAAAAATCTGGTCGACGAATTCGATCCGCACCAGAGCCAGGACAGCCGCTTCTATCTCTTCGTCTCGCCCAACGCAAAAGACGCCACAGCCAACGACAATTTCCACGAGAAGAACGCCGACTACGTGCAGATGGCGCGCCGCCTCGCAACCATCGTCATCGGCCAGTCCAGCTTCCACGACTGGATCAACGCAGAGGACGTGAACAAGAAGATCGCGCTTCTCGACGCCCGCTCCGTCGGCCTCAAAGACGCCATCCTCGGCGGAAAGATCGACGTTCCCGCGCTTCTCCTCACTGCCGAATCTCTTCTTGCCTTATTCTTCCCCGGCGGCTCGCATACTCCTCCGGGCGCATCGAAGTCCGAATCCCTCGACGACGCGCGCACCCGCATCGCCACCCAATACAAAGTCGAGATGGCGGCGCTTGGCAATGACGCGCCGCAGGCCATCGCCTTCCGCGATGCCGTGCTCGCGTTCGAATCGGCCGCGGGCCTCGGCGCGCGCGATCACATGGAGATCTACGGCGTAACCGCGACCGACAGCGAGCTCGCCGGCGCCGGCCTTTGCGCATTCCTCGGCTTCTTCGACCAGAAATTCCGCGATCACGACTACGACGTAGGCCGCTCTCACGCCCGCAACATGCTCCAGAACGCCGCGCTCGGCCAGCCCGGCGCGATAGGCCCGCTCAATCCCGGCCCATACCCGGACGACATCCACACCATCGACCAGCGCCTGAACGGGCTCAAGCTCCACGACGTCCCGCCCGCCGATATGAACGCCTTCAAGGCCGGGCTCAAAAAGCGTGTCAACCAGATGATGAAGGAACAGTTCGGCAACTGGTCGCTGCTTGCCGATCCCGTAGTGGACCAGATCGTCAGCGTTGCCATGGACAAGATGGCTGACCGCATGTAAGTGCGCGCCCGGCCTTGACTTGCAATCCGTTCTCTGTTTAACTTCGAACAACGTCATGCAGAGCATCGGATCAGTTACGAACCGCGTCGGCCATCCCGGCACCTCTGCGTCGATTCCCGCAATTCGAATTAGCGGCCACAACGTGCGCGCGGGAAGTTGAGCCTGACGGAAAGATTCATCGAGAGTCAAAGCAGTCCAGGCCACCACCCGCAACAGCGGCTGGTGGCCTTCAATTTTTAATCCCTGAATCAAGATCTCGGAGACGCATGTACAGTCCGAAATTCAACCAGGTTCACGATCGCGGCATTCTCCTCGAAGCCATGCGCGCGAATTCGTTCGCCATCCTCTTTGGCCCGCTCGCTCCAGCTGACGGCCTCGAGCCCTCCGCCACGCACCTCCCGCTCATCGTGAAAGACGAAGGCGAGCACGGCATGCTCGAAGGCCACTTCGCCCGCGCCAACCAGCACTGGTCCGCGCTCGCCGGCCGCGAAACGCTCGTCGTCTTCCCCGGCCCGCACAGCTACGTCTCGCCGTCGCTCTACGTCGAATCGCTCTCCGTCCCCACGTGGAACTACATCGCCATTCACGCCAGCGGAACGCTCGAGCTCATCGAAGACGAAGCCGGGAAAATCCGCCTCGTCGAACAGCTCATCGCTCTCCACGAGCCGGCATTCGCCGACCGCTGGCGCGCAATGCCCGAAGGCTACCTCCGCACCATGCTCGCCGGCATCATGGGCTTTCGCATTCCCATCGCGCGCATCGAGGGCAAATTCAAGGTCAGCCAGAACCGCGCCGATCAAGAACGCAGGAACGTGCATGCCGCGCACGCCGCCGGCTCCGACGACCAGCGCGAGCTCGCGCGATGGATGGAACGCTTCGCCCTCGCCCCCAACCCAACACCCGAAGGCCCAGCACCCGAAAGCAGGACCGCATGAATCACCCCACACGTAAGGTAGAACTCCCCCGGGTTGAACTTTTTGACACGAGCCTGCGCGACGGCATGCAGCAACCCAATCTTGAAATCTCCACCCCCAACGCCGTCAGCCTGCTTGAGCGCATGGGCGCCTTCGGCGTGGCCTACGCCGAGATCGGATTCGCCGGCGCCAATCAGTTCATCGCCGACCTCTGCCCCGCTCTCGACCGCGCCGACACAGGCTCCATGAAGCTCGCGCTCTTCGGCCGTTCGCGCGGCCGAGGCGTCCGCGTGCAGGACTGGCCCGACGTCCGCTTCATCCTCGAGCAGAAGCACCGCATCCGCACCGCCGTAGTCGTCGTCAAGTCGCGCCTGCTCGACGTCGAGCGCTCGCTCGAAACCACGCCTGAAGAAAACCTGCGCATGGCCTCCGAAACCGTCGCCTGCCTTCAGGACGCGGGCCTCGAAGTCCTCGTCGATCTCGAGCACGCAATGGACGCCTCCTGCGCCCGCCGCGAAATGGGCGCTCCCTGCGATGCCGATTTCGCCACGCGAACCCGCGACTACTTTCACCAGATCGTCGACCAGTGCGCGCGCCAGCAGGTCAGCCGCATCGTCATCTGCGACACCACCGGCGGCGCATGCCCTGAAGAAGTCAGCGCTCTGTTCACGCGCCTCGCACTCGACTTCCCGCAAAGCCGCTTCGCCTTCCACGGCCACACCGACCGCGGCCTCGGCGTTGCCAACACGCGCGCCTCAATCCTCGCGGGAGCAGTCCAAGTGCAGGGCACACTCATCGGCACAGGCGAGCGCTGCGGCAACGTCAACCTCACCACCGTCGTCGGCGGCATGCAGCTGCGAGGCGAAGCGGAGTTCGTCCCCGCCGAATCGCTCGCCGGGCTCACCAGCCTCGCGCACTCCGCGTTCGCTGCCTTCAGCCTCGACGTGCCCCACGGCGCGCCCATCGTAGGCCCCGGCGCATTCGGCACGTGGGCCGGAATGCACGGCTCGAGCGAGCGCAAGAATCCCGGCGCGTATCTCTGGTGCGATCCGGCGCGCGTGGGCGCGGCGCCAGTGATCGGCGTCAACGCGCAATCCGGCAAGGCCAATATCCTGCTGCTTTCAGAAGAGCTCGGCGTCCCGCTCAGCGGCGCCCAGGCGCAGGAGCTGATGGACACCAACCTCGCAATGATCGAAGGCGGCGGATTCACCGCCAGTGAGCTCTCGTTCCGCATGGCCTGCATGCGCGTCCTCGGCTCGCTCCACGATTTCTTCACCGTGCGCACCTGGCGCGTCATGGACGAGTCCGACGAAGCCGGAACTCGCTTCGTGCAGGCCTTCATGTCGCTCGGCATGCCCGGCGGCACAATCGTCACCGCGCGCGCGGAGGGCGCCGGCCCCGTCGACGCGCTCACCCGCGCCATGCGCCGAGAACTCGAAAAATGGTATCCCGAGCTCAAGCGCATGCACCTCGGCCGCTTCAGCGTCACGGCGCTCGACGTCTCCGCCCACGACTCCGCCGCGCACGTACGCGTCACCGTCAGCTTCCAGGCCGAGGGCCACCAGCCGTGGGTCACCGCAGGAGTAAGCAGCGACCTCAATGACGCCGCGCTCATGGCAATCGTCGACGGCTTCCAGCACTGGCTCCTCCTGCAGCAATCCGCCGTCGCCACCGCCGCCCGCGGTCAACACGCTGAAGTCGCAGCAACGCAATCTGCGCCGTGAAATCCGGCTACAACGTGAGGGGCCTGTAAGATGAGGGGTCAGCCCAATCCATCGAAAGGCAGGCCCACACATGCGCCGCACGCTTCCGCTTCTGTTGCTCTTTCTCGCCGCGTCTTTCGCCGCTGCGCAACCCGGAGAGCATCCCCCAGGCGACCGCCCCGACTGGCAGGCGCAGGTTCTGCGTGACCTGCCGCTGCTGGGCCACCGCAACTGGATCCTCGTCGTCGATTCCGCCTATCCGCTGCAGACATCCGAAGGCGTTGAGACGGTCGAGACCAACGCCGATCAGCTCGAAGTTGCCCGCTTCGTTCTCCACGCCATCGGCCGGTCAATCCATGTCCGGCCAGAAGTCATGATGGATGCCGAGCTTCCCTTCGTACCCGAATCGGACGCGCCCGGTGTCTCGCAGTACCGCACCGAGATCCATGACCTGCTCGCCGGCGAACACGTCGAGTCCGTCCCGCACGAGCAGCTCATCCACCGCGTCAATGACGACGGAAAGCTCGTCCACGTTCTCGTCCTCAAGACCAGGCTCGCCGTCCCCTACACATCGCTCTTCATCCGCCTCAACTGTAAGTACTGGTCCGACGACGCCGAACATCGCCTCCGCGCGAAGATGAGCAGCGAAACCGGATCGCGGTAAACGCCTCGTCCCGCGCGATTACAGTGGCAAACCACACCTTTGATATACTTGAAACGTTCACCTGCGGAGGTGGCGAAATTGGCAGACGCACAAGCTTGAGGTGCTTGCGCCGCAAGGCATAGGGGTTCAAGTCCCCTCCTCCGCACCAAAGATCTCTTCCGGCGGGAAACAGCTTAAAATGAACATTCTCTTCTACTTCATCATCACCGTGCACATCATCGTGTGCGCATTCCTCATCATCGTTATCCTGGTCCAGCAGGGCCGCTCAGCCGATCTTGCCGGCGCCTTCGGCGGGCAGGGATCGCAGACCGCGTTCGGCCCCCGAGCCGCGGCCAACGTGCTCACCCGGCTCACCACCTGGTGCGCGGTGATCTTCATGATCACGTCACTCAGCCTGACGATCATTTACGCGCGCGGAACACATTCGCGCTCCGTGCTTTCGGGGTCGCAGACTTCGGCTCCAGCCAAGTCCGGCAAATAGGCTTATTCAGGTCAGATTCACGGGCGGCCGACCTTCGGGTCAGCCGCTTTTTCTATTCCATCGGTACCATTCGCCCTGTCACGTGCGTGATCACCGCCGTGTACTTCGATCCCGCGGTTGCGGCAGAAGCGGGCACGAGAAGCAGATCGAAGGTCCCCAACCAGTCATGCTGCAGCGTGTAGACCTCCTGGATGAACGGCTTTCCGTTCGTCTGGAACACCAGCACGATGCTCTCCGTCTCCCGGACCAGCGTTTGCTCCTTCATCAGTGGAGCCACCGGCATCACCGGAACCACCGGCATCAACTCGCTTTGAGGCCTGTTCTTCTTGGGGAGTGGAAATGTGTTTGTCTCCACAGACTTCAAAATAAGCGTACCGACCTTCATTCCGTGCCAGGTCGTCTTGAAGGAGCCTCCGATCCACCGCTCCCACATCTGGCCCGAGGCGGAATCCATCGTCTCCCGCCCAATTTGTTTCTCTGTCGTGAGGTCTCGCATCTGTTGAGCCCACGATTGCAACGAACCTGTCGAGACCACTGCAGTTGCAGCCGCCTTCATCAAAAACACTCGTCGAGTTGCCGGCATGGCACGAACCTCTAATTCGGTCTGGTAGCTGGAGTTTTACGGAGTTGCAGTGTGGTCTTTGACCTTTTGGACCCGGGGTTTGTTCGAGAGAAACAGGAATAATTGAAATGACCGCGGGGGTAAAAGAGTAGCGGTCCACAAAGTTAAAGCGAGTGGCATCAGGCTCTCGAATTCGAGGACAGATGTCAATCGGATTCCAGTAACCGCTCGTAACGTTACCACTGGATGACAAGGGCAATCCGTCCATGGAACCCACCTGGGTCACATGCACCCCTCGATCTGTGCCCACCGCCGGAGGGATGGCCTGGCCGCGCTGCGACGCCGAACTAGAATGAGCGCATGGTTCTTGAGACGTTCCCTGTCGGGCCGCTGCAATGCAACTGCACGATCCTCGGCGACGAGGAGGCCCATGAGGCGATTGTCATCGACCCCGGCGAAGATATCGCGCGCATCCACCGCCGCCTCACCGAACTCGGCCTCAAGCTCAAGCAGATCCTCGTGACGCACGGCCACATTGACCACGTCGGCGGCGCGCTCAAGCTCAAGCGCCTCACCGGAGCGCCCATTCTGCTTAACGAAAACGACCTGCCCCAGCTCGAGATCATGGAAGATCAGGCTGCGTGGGTTGGCGTCCCCACGCCCGACGTTGCGCTACCCGACGCCAGCCTCGCCGATGGCCAGGCAATCGGCCTCGATCGCTACCCCGGCCAGGTGTTGTACACGCCCGGCCACACCCAGGGTTCCGTGAGCCTGCACTTCGCTCCACTCCGCATGGTCTTCGCGGGTGACACGCTATTTGCGGGGAGCATCGGCCGCACCGACCTGCCCGGCGGCGACAGCCGGCAGATCATCGACTCCATCAGGTCGCGCCTCATGGATCTGCCAGACGAAACCCGGGTGATCTGCGGGCATGGCCCGGAAACCACAATCGGCGATGAGCACGAAGGCAATCCTTTCCTTCAGGCGTGGTGATGCGCCAACAGGCACTCGCTGAGCCCTCATGCCGTTCGTGACTGCTCAATTGCACTATGGTGATCTAAAACGCAAACTGCGCGGAGAAAAGTGCGCCCCGATTTCATATCGATGACGTTACATATTATCAATTATATACAAAATATTATTCATGTATTACTTAAACTAGTCCTTCTGTACTGTTACCTTCCTGATCCGTTCCTAAAGAGTTAAATATCGTAGTGACTCCCGTGCGAAATTCGCACTCCGCCGTAAGCAGACTGACCACCAGCCACCCCGAGCGCGCCATCCCGAAGAAGTACCCCGGATGCACCCAGACACCTCTGTCCAGCAGCCTTCGCACCGTCGCCTCATCCTGCCCAATCGCCGGAATCCGCAGCACTGCATACCACCCTCCCTCAACCTCCAGCCGCCGGACCGAGTCGTGGCCGGCGAGCTGCCGGTCAAGCTCGGCGAGGTTTGCAGCCACGCGCGCCCGTATCTGCTCCTGCATCCCGTGACGTCCAGCCAGCCACGCCGGAATCGCCCACTGCACCGGCGCGTTCATCGAGAGAAACGTGTCAGCAATCACCTCCAGTCGGTCCAGCGCGGCCGCCCGTCCCGGCCCCGTAGCCACCAGCCACGCCGCCTTCATCTGCGGCAATCCGGCAATCTTGCTCAGGCCGCTCACCGTATACACCGGCACGCCTTCCAGCCCGGCAGCGAACGAACTCAGCCGCCCCCCCGGATCCAACGCATAATCCAGGAAAACCTCGTCCACGATCAGCGAGAGCCCGTGCCCGCGGCACAGGCCCGCCAGCTCCCTCGCCTCCCACGGCTTGGTAAAGTGCCCGGTGGGATTGTTCGGATGAACAATCACAATCGCCCGGGTCGCCGGCGTAATCGCCCGGCGAAAGCCCTCCGGATCGATCTGCCACCCGTGGTCATACACCAGGGGCGCGGGCTTGAGCCGCACGTCATCGAGCGCCGCCAGAAAATCGAACAGCGGATACCCCGGCTGCGGCACCAGGATCTCGCTTCCCGGATCGCAAAGCAGCCGGAACAGGTAGCTGTACGCCTCGCTCGTGCTGGTCGTCAGAATCACCTGGTCCGGCGCTACCATCGCGCCCGACCTCATCGAGCCGTGGTCCGCGTAATAACCGCACACGGCCTCCCTCGCCCGCACCAGCCCGCGCGGCTGCGGATCATAGTCCAGCGCCTTCGGGTTGCGCAGCGCGTCCAACAGGTCGCCCGGATAACGAAAGCCGCATCGAGTCGGATTCGAAGCCGTAAGGTCCGCGACCGGCAGCCCCGCCTCCACACGCTGCCGGTGGGCCCGCGCCAGCTCCGTCTCTTCCGTATTCCAGTTGGTCCGCTCGGAGAATTTCATCGTCTCGTCAGCCGCTGATCTTCCGGATCAGCATACCCTCCGCAACCCCGCTCCCGCGGCGTCGTGCACAATTGAAATGGACGCAACACACAGGAGGAGCATTGGGTCTTCGCGCAGTGATCTTTGACTTCGGCATGGTGCTCACGGGGCTTCCCGACAAGGAAGCGCACGACGCAATGGTTCGCATGACCGGCCTCTCGATCGACCAGTTTGAGGAGCTCTACTGGGCCGACCGCCATGCCTACGACGAAGGCAAGCTCACCGGCGTCACCTTCTGGCAGAAATTCGGGCGTGACAGCGGCCTCTCCCTGACCCCCGCCGATCTCGATCGCCTCAACGAGCTGGACGCCCGCATGTGGACCACCTGCGACCCCGAAATGGTGTCCTGGCAGCAGCGCCTCAGGCAGCACGGCCTGCGCACCGCCATCCTCTCCAACATGGGCGACTCGGTGCTCGAAAACATCGAGCGCAAGTTCGCCTGGATCCACAACTTCGACGTCCTCATCTGGAGCTTCCAGCATGGCATCGCCAAGCCGGATCCCGCCATCTACCGCCTCACCCTCGAGCGCCTCGGCACCGAGCCGGGTAAAACCCTATTCATCGACGACAAGCATCCCAACATCGAAGCCGCCCTCGCGCTCGGCATGAAAGCCATCGAATTCAAGTCAGTCGCGCAGTTGCGCCGGGACCTTGACCACGCCGATTGGGATCACTCGCTCCCGTTGCCATAGAGGCAGTTGCGCTGCACCTGGCCCGGCGCTCTCAAACAATTTCAACGATCCCCAGGAGAAACATCGCTGCTCCGCCGAGGCGTGCGACAACCGCGCCCGCAGGTCCAACCTTTTCCGCCAGCACGAAGACCGTGATGATCGCGATCCATACGAGGTTCATCACGCCCACAACGAAAAGCAGGCACATGATCGCCCAGCAACAGCCGAGGCAGAACAGTCCGTGCCGGATTCCCATTTGGAAAGCACCCATCGTTCCAGCGCGCCAATTGGTCATCAGGAACCCCAGCGGGCTCCGGCAGTGCGTAAGGCATTTCGTCTTCCACGGCGTAAGTTGATAAGCCCCGGCAGCCAGTAGAAGAGCGCCGCTCAGCCGGCTGCTCGAGGACGCCATCGCAGGCGACAGCAGCGCGGCATGGTTCAATCCGTACTGGGCAATCGTGGCAGCCGCGCTGAAGCCCGTCCAGACCGCGATATATCCGAGGCCAAAGGCCAGGGTCGGCAGCGAGCGGCCCTGTTGATCGCGTCCCGCTCGCGTCGCCGCAAACAGGAGCAGCATAGGCCACGCGGACGGCGCCATCATGCCGACCATCATCACTGCCCACATGGCAAACGTGAACCAGCCGTCGGCCAGGGTCCATGGCTTATCCACCGTCATCCCCATGGCGGCCATCATTCGTGCGTCCTGCATCGCGGCCGACATCTGATGATCCAGATGAACCAGGTAAGCCCAGGCGAGGATCGTGACGAGTGCGATGCTCGCCGAGATGAGGATCCGGTCGAAGCGCGAGGCGGCGACAGCCGGTGCGGAGCTAAGCACTTTGCCAGGAGAACGGCGCGTACTGTCCGTTGTTCCTGCCGGAGATATCGTCCCATTCAAGGCCGAGTGAATGAACGTGGCTCTTCGAAGGATGGGCAAGAGTGAATGTGTCCGCAGCCGGATGCCCGGTGTTTTCGAGGCGAAGAGGACCTGAGGCGTTTGGATTGATGCCCATCGCAGCTTCGGCGGCCATATCGACTGCGGTGGACGCCTTCACCGACCAACTGGTCCCGTTGCGATCAAACTTGATCGGCGCAGACTCTACCCCGAGGAACTTGCCGATCAGGCCTGAAAGCGCGGACATCGGGCCGCCCGCCGCGCCGCTCGCGATGGCTGTGACAGCGTCGCGCTGCTCGGCGTTCGCACGGTCATCGACGATAAGGCCCACAGACCAGTTCCCCTTGCCCATCGCCTCTGGTGTGAGTCCGAGGACAATGAAGCCCAGCCCATCCAGCGTGACGCTTCCATACGTCCCGCGATCGATCTGAAAGGCCATTGCGAACATGCATGACCCTTTGGTCGGCTTGACCGCTAATTGCCCCGGCAAACAAGGGCACATAAAGTCGCAGTTGCAAGTCTCGTAATACTGTCCGTTCAGCTTCCACGAAGGCGTTGACATTGCTCGACCTCCATGGCGCAACATTATAGTCCGGGTGAATTAACCGCATCGGAAATCATTTTGCCGTCCGCGTGGGAATTCCGGACTGCGGCGTTGTGATGGAATCCCTGAAATCCGAAGGACTCAGCTGCCCGGAAGGCTTCACCGCGCCGCGTTGCGCCCGCCCAGGTGGTACACCAGCCCGATATTCGCGTTCATCACGTCCAGCCCCGGGTTCACCGGCACAATAAACGCGTCGGAAAAGTGATAATCGCTGAACAGGTCCACGCGCAGGTCCCACGGCCCCGTCAGCCGCACCTTCACGCCGAGCGAAGAGTGCAGGCTGAAGTTCTCGTACGTGCCCTTTGCCGACATCGCCTTTTCCGTAAACCCGACGATCCCGCCTTTTGCCGACACGTACGGCATCACGCGCCTTCCGTCGAACCAAATCCATCGCACGCCGATGGGGTAAATCCCCAGCCCCGGCACAATGTGATAATGTCCCTCATTTTGCGGCGTGCCCCAGATGTCAGGGTTGTCGCCTTCCTTGAGGAACACCAGCAGCAACTCGCCGGCATAGTCGGTGCGCGCGCCCGCCATTTTTCCCCACGAATGCCGGTCGTATTCCACCCCGGTGGCGTAAACAAAACTGCCTGACCCGCTCGCGAAGATCTTGTAGTGCCCATAGGAAGCGAACCCCTCGAAGATGAGTTCGCTCGCGGGAGATGGAGCCTGGGGTACATCTCTGCGCGTAACCGCGCTGTCGGGCGCGGGATCCGCAGGCGGAGCGGTCTGCCCAAACGCCGCCGGGACCGCCGGAAACAGTAAAGAAAGCGCCAGGCTTCGGGACGGCCTTGCGCATCGTCTTGCGAGCGCACAAATCATTCGTGCAATGCGAGGTGCTTCAGTCCTCAATGGGAAACAACCTTGGTGGGATTCGTTAACAATTCTTTACATTCTAAATTCCGGCCGCGCCCCGTTCGCAACCCCATTCGCCCATTGCCTCCCGCCCGCTTTTCCTCCACGCCGCAACCTGCATGTGCGGTGGTACACTTCTCAGTTCTGGAACTCAACTACTTAAACGTTTTGGCCGCTCGAATTGGTTCGGAAGTTCGCTCCAATCGCGCGGCAAAGCGCTTCAGATCAGGCGGAGATAGTCGTGCATTTCTCACTTTCGTTTCTGCGAATCGCTCAGGCCCGGCGGGGTCTGCTGCTGTCCTCATCACTGCTCATCGCAACCGGGTTGACGGCCGCGCAACAGGTCCCGGTCGTCACGGGCGATCAGCGCGTCGACAAGCTGCTCAGCCAGATGACGCTTGAGGAAAAGGTCACACTCATTCACGGCACCAGCGAAGACCCCAAGGTCTACCAGGGCCAGGCCGGTTATCTCGCCGGCATCCCGCGCCTCGGCATTCCCGGCCTCCGCTTCGCCGACGGCCCTCCCGGAGTCCTCACCCGCGTGCCCTCGCAGGGTGAAACCGCCACCATGGGCGTCGCAGCCACCTTCAGCGCGAAGGACGCAGAGGACAACGGCCTCGTCATCGGCCGCGAAGCCCGCGCAAACGGAATCGACGTCGCTCTCCAGCCCTTCGTCAACATCGATCGCGATCTCGAGTTCGGCCGCGGATACAACACCTTCGGCGAGGACCCCTACCTCACCTCCGTCATGGGCGTGGCCGAAGTAAAAGGCATCCAGTCGCAGCACGTCATGGCGCAGATCAAGCACTACGTCGGCTATGACTCCGACAACGAGAACACCTACATCGACGACCAGACACTGCACGAGGTCTACGTGGCCCCGTTCGATGCCGCCGTCAAGGCCGACGTCTCGTCCATCATGTGCTCCTACAACCGCCTCAACGGCACCTTTGCCTGCGGCAACAAGGACACGCTGACCACAATCCTCCGCGACCAGCTTCACTTCAAGGGCTTCGTCACCTCCGACTGGGGCGCTGTCCATGCCGTCGACTTCATCAAGGCCGGCCTCGACATGGAGATGCCCGGCAACCTGCCCGGCATGGGCGCGTTCATCCCGTCGTTCTTCGACATGAACCCTCCTCCGCCTCCGGTCAAGATGAACATGGCCGACATCGGCGACATGTTCGGCGGCCACATTCCCGAGGAGCCCGCGCCCAAAGGCGGCCTCGGCGGCGGCAACTTCGGCGTCAAGCTCAATCCTGAAAAAATGCCAGCCGCGCTCAAAGACGGCAGCGTCACAGAAGCCGACATCACCCGTGCCGCCGGCCGCGTGCTCTACGAAATCGTCCACTTCGGCTACATGGACGGCAAGCAGCAGCACAACGTCACGCCGCAGCAGATCGACGCCAACGCAAAAATCATCGAGAAGACCGGCGAAGACGCGGCCGTCCTGCTCAAAAACGACGGCCATATCCTGCCGCTCAAATCCGCCGACCTCGATTCAGTCGTCCTGATCGGCCCCACGGCCGCGCAGGTCGACTCCATCGGCATCAACGGCGAGCGCTCCGTCGGCCTCCCGCAGCGTCAGGTCGGCCCTCTCGCCGCCATGCGAAAGATCTCCGGCGATGGCGACATTCAATTCTCCGTGGCCGACGACATGACCGGCACGACCATTCCGGCCAGCGCCCTGACCCACGACGGCCAGCCCGGCCTCGCGCGCAGCGGCGGCAGTGGCGCCCAAGCCGACCCCGAGATCAACTTCACCACCAAGGGCGGCAACGCGCTCCCGGCCAACTCCACGCCCGGCTGGAAAGGCACGCTCACCGTCCCCACCGACGGCGAGTACTGGATCTACCTTCAGGCCCTGGGCACGAACGCATCCCTTTCGCTTGACGGGAAGCGCCTCGCCGCCACAGGCGCATTCCAGGGCGGCGTGCACGGCGACATCCTCCAGGCCAACCAGGACAACGTCGTTCCAACGCCCGACGGCCTCGATAACGTGCGCCGGGCCATCAAGCTGACTGCAGGCGCGCACTCTGTCGAGATCAAGACGTCCTCCGACACATCGAGCGCGCCCATCCAGATACGCCTCAACTGGTACACGCCCGAGCAGCGCCAGGCCGACCACGATGCCGCCATCGCCGCCGCAAAGAACGCCAAGGTTGCAGTGGTCTTCGCGTGGACGCGCCTGCAGCCGGTCTTCGGCCTGCCCGGCGATCAGGACAAGCTGATCGACGAAATCGCCAGCGTCAATCCCAACACCGTCGTCGTGCTCAACACCAGCCAACCCGTCGCACTGCCGTGGGTCGACAAGGTCAAGGCCGTTCTTGAAATGTGGTGGCCCGGCGACGAGGGCGGATGGTCCACCGCCAACCTGCTGCTCGGCAAAGTCAGCCCCGCAGGCCGCCTTCCCGTAACCTGGGGCAAGCGCCTCGAGGACTACGCCGCCACCGATCCCGCGCATCCGGAGCGCAGCAAGAAGGGCGTCGATCACAAGACCACCTACTCCGAAGGCGTAAACGTCGGCTACCGCTGGTTCGACAAGCAGAACATCGACCCGCTGTTCGCCTTCGGCCACGGCCTCAGCTACACCACCTTCGATTACTCCAACCTCAAGGTCGCGAAGACCGCTGGAGGGCTCAGCGTCTCGGTGCAGATCAAGAACACCGGATCCATGGCGTCGGACGAAGTGCCGCAGGTCTATCTCGGCGCGCCGGCCGATGCGCCTGATGGCGTGCAGTTCGCCGTCCGCACACTCGCAGCCTTCGACCGCATCCACCTCAACGCCGGCGAATCAAAAACCATCACTCTGCATGTAGCCGAACGGCAGCTCCAGTACTGGTCCACCAAAGATCAGAAGTGGGAAACCGCAACCGGCAAGCGCACCGTAAGCGTAGGCGGCTCCTCGCGCAGCCTGCCGGTGCATGAGGACATCGACTAACCGATTCGATTACAAACAAGCCGAGGCCGGAGCTTCCTGCTCCGGCCTCGCCATTTTGCCCCTCGCCGCGTGTTAATGGCTTCCAAAAGCCATCCCCACCCCCACCAGATTCGCCGCCGCAACAATCACAACAATCCCCGCCCACAGCAACGCAATCAGATTGGCCTTCACCCCCGTCCACTCGCGCATCGCCAGCCCCACGATCGCCCCGCACAGCACATAGATACTCATGTGTAGCATCCAGTTCACGTAGGCCATGTCGGTTGGGATATTGGCCTCGCCCCACGCGTAAAAGAAGAACTGCAGATACCACATGATGCCGCCGGCCGAGGCGAGCGCCGCATTCTTCGCCAGCGTGTTGGAGGGCTGCCGCAGGTCCGCCCGCACAGAAAGCGTCTTGACCGCACCGAGCCGGATAAAGCAGTACGCGAGATTGATGACCGCTCCGCCACCCATGATGAACACGTAGCTCGGCAACAGCGCATACAGCGGATTCACGCCCAGGTTCAGCGCCGCCTGCTTCATCGGCTCCGCAGCGTGAATGGCGAACGACATCCCCGACGAGAAGATGCCGCACATGATCGCCAGCAGCAGTCCGCGGCCCACGTTGAACTCTTCGAGATGACCCTTGAGCTGAATCTCCTTCTTATGCCCGGCCCACGAAACAATTGCGATCCCGATCAGCGCCACAAAGATCCCGGCCAGAGTAAACAGCCCGCCCTGCGTCTCAAAAAGCATCGCGGTCTGGCCGTCCATGATCGGCGGCACCAGCGTTCCTACAACGAGCACCACCCCGATCGCCACGCCGATGCCCAATGACATGCCCAGGTGCCGCATCGTCAGCCCATAGCTCACGTTGCCCACGCCCCACATCGCTCCGAACAGCGCAACCTTGATCAGAATGCTTGTCGGAATCGAAGCGTAAAACGCAGTGAAGTGCGGCAGCAGGCACAGGCTCACGCCGATGGGCAGCAGGATCCACGAAAAGATGCCCGCCAGAGCCCACGTCGTCTCCCAAGACCACTTCCTGACCTTCTCGATCGGCGCGTAAAACGACGCCGCCATTCCCGCGCCCAGCGCGTGCCAGCCGATGCCTGCAACGATGTTCGTCATCCGTCCTCGCTCACAGCTCCACGGTGAATGTATAACTTCCCGGCTCCAACTCGAAACCGGATTGCGCATCGCGCGTTGCGGCCTTCGCATCGCTGCTCGCGCTCAGCGGTTTCCCAGCGAGCTTGTACTTCGCCGCCTGCGCCGCGCTCACATCGAGCCATCCGGTCGCATTCGCCGGAATCGTCACATGCCACGTCGCCGTCGTCCCCTGCACCGTCCATGCCGAATGAATCACCCCATACGCCGATGGATAAGTGAAATCCACCGACCCCATCCGCTTGTCAAACTTCGGATGCAGCACCACCGTATGGAACCCCGCATCCAGCGGCGTCGCATCCACGCCCGCCGCATAGCGGTAGATCCAGTCCGCCACCGCGCCATACGCGTAGTGGTTATACGAGTTCATGCTGGGATCGTTCTTCATCTGGTCGCCGTTCCACCGTTCCCACGTCGTCGTCGCGCCGTGGTCCACGAGATAACCCCACGACGGATACTGCGTGTTCAGCAGCAGTTGATACGCCACATCCGCGTGCCCCGCCTTCGTCAGTTCCTCCAGCAGGTACGGCGTTCCCAGAAAGCCCGTCGCCAGCAGCCCGTGATTGGCCGCGATCTTGTCCACCAGCTTCTGCGCCGCGGCCGCGCGCAGATTCTCCGGCAGCAGGTTCATGTGCAGTGCCAGCACGTAGCCGGTCTGCGTGTCCTCCACTCCGGGCTTCGTATCGTGTGTGCGCTCGCCCATCGGGTTGGGGCCATGATCGGCTCCGGCCACAAATCCATCGTCATGCACAAACTGCTTCTCGAACGCCGCGCGGATCTTCTCGAACATCGCAGAGTATTTCTGCTCGTCTGCGGTGCGGCCAGTCGCATGCGCCATCTCGCGCAACAGCGTCGCATCATACGCCCACTGCGCCGAGGCGATCAGCACCTGGTCCGTCCGGCCCTCCGGCGCCAGCCAGTCGCCAAACGGAGTCCCTCCGCGGTTCTTCCAGAGCCCATCAGGATTCGCCTTTTCGATCCCGTCCACGTAGGCCGTCATCGCGTCCCAGTTCTGGTCGATCACGCTCGTGTCGCCCGTCTGCACCCACGACGTCCACGGAATGATCACTCCCGCGTCGCTCCATCCCGGCCCGAATCCCGCGTTCTCCGTCGCCGTCCCCGGCGAATAAATCCCGTACATCGTGGTACCAGCTTGCGTCCCCCGCATGTCCGCGCCGAACTTGCGCGAGAACGCCGCCAGGTCCATGTTGTAGCTCGCCGTCCGCCAGAACACCTGCGCGTCCGCCATCCATCCCAGCCGCTCATCGCGCTGCGGGCAGTCCGTAGGAATGCCGACAAAATTCGACCGCTGCCCCCACAGGATGTTCGACCACAACTGGTTCACCATCGCGCTGCCGGTCTTCAACTCCGCGGCCATCGGCGCGCTCGTGTGGATCACCTCCACCGTCAGCGCATCCTTGCCCGGCGCCGTTTTCACGCCCGAAATCTCCGCATACCGAAACCCATGAAACGTGAACTGCGGCGTGAACTCCTCTACGCCGTACCCCACCAGGATGAAGTGGTCCGTAGCCTTCGCCGTCCGCAGGTTCTCCGTGTAGATCGTTCCGTCGCTGTTCAAGATCTCCGCAAACCGCACCCGCACATCCGTCCCGCGCGGTCCCGAGATACGCAGGTGCTCCACGCCTGCCATATTCTGCCCGAAGTCATACACGTAGACGCCCGGCTTCGGCTCGCTCACCGCCCTCGCCGTCATCGTCCGCTCCACCCGAATCGGCTGAAAATCCTGCGCGACGATTTTGATGTGCCTAGGTTCGAAGGGTAAAGCCAGCTTTCCGTGAATTACAATGATGTTTGCAGTGAAATAATCCGGTGTTATCTCACGCGCGTCTTGCGTTTCGCCATCGTAGAGTTCTGCCTTTATGATCTGAGACGTGCTCGGGTCCCAGTATTCGTCAGTATTAACCCAGTCGATAGAACCATCCGCATACTCAATCCGTAATTGCGCCCGCAGCGCCGGCGGCGTATCTCCGTAGTTATTCGGCTGCTGGAACCACTCCAACGGTGTTGAGTACCATCCCGGCGCCAAGAGCGCGCCAATTGCATTCCAGCCTTGCGCCACAAGCGCCGTCACATCGTACGTCTGGTATGTCACCCGCTCACGATAATCCGTCCACCCCGGCGCGAATACTTCCTCGCTCACGCGCTTCCCATTGACAAACATCTCGTACTCGCCCAGCGCCGTCGAATAGAGCCGCGCCGACTTCACCGCCTTTTTTACTTCAAAGGCATTCCGCAGCGCCTTCACCGAATCCGGAATCCACGGATTTCCGATCGGCGCCTCATCGCCGCGCGATTGTGTGAACTCCACCGCACCCTTCCACGACGAATCGTCAAATGTTTTTTGCTGCCAGCCGTCTGCCGCATGCGTGGCGCTCTTCCAACCCGGACTGCTGGCAAACGTCCCCGTCGTTCCATCGGCATACTGCACGAAAACCGTCGCAATCAGCGGCGGCGCGGCCGTCCCATTACGCCGCACCACATACAGTACGGATTCCAGCGCCAGCGTATTGTCGCCCTGCGCGAGCTCGCTCGTTACATCGGCGCGAACGAATTTCTTCCACGGCATCTGGTGCCACGGCGGAAACGGAGCAGCTTTCAGAACTTGACTGCCGTTGATCCAGGCAGCCACCGTATCCTGCGCCGTAGCGTAGAGCGTCGCAGAGTTCACCGGCTTGTCGAGATGAATCGACGCACGGTACTCAAACCTGGAAGGCAGCTCCTTTTCAGCGAGAACGGACTGCGCATCCGGACTCACGATCCACTTCGCCGGAGCCTTTCGCACCGCCGTCTCTTCCGTCGTCTCGTACCCGATCCACTGCGCCGTCCACGCATCCTGGTTCATCAGGCCGGTCTCAAACCACGTCTGCTTGCCCCCCTGATACTGCTTTCCATCTGCTCCCCACACCACCACATCCCAGTAGTAGCGCGTGGAGGCTTTGAGCGCAGGCCCGGTATAGCGCACGTTCATGGACTGCGAAGATTCAACCCGGCCCGAAGTCCACAACGCTGGACCGGTGTGAACAGGCAGATCCGAATCGCCAATGATGTACACCTGGTACGCCGTCTGCTTCGCCCCGCGCGCCGGGTCGTGAAGCTGCCACGAAAATTTCGGCTCCGGATCGTCAATCCCGAGCGGCGTCGTCAGGTTGTCCACTTCGAGCGCAACCGGCCCCGTCACAGTCTCAGCCGGCTTCTGCGCCACGCAAGCCTGCCCAAACAAAATTCCAGCCGCGCAAACCCAATAAACTCCCCAACCGATCCCCCGCCGATCGCTCATCGCATCCCTTTCGACTGAATCCGAAACCTGATCATTCTCCTGCCTGCACCCTCGGTTTGCAAAGCCGATACACTTGCTCCATGCCCGTCCGGCTCTTCGTCGCCACCACCAGCCAGGGAAAGCTCCGCGACTTCCGCACCGCCGCCGAAGCACACGGAGTCCGCATCGATCCGCTCCCCGGCCTCGGCATGATGGCCGCGCCCGAAGAAGACGGCGACACCTTCGAAGCCAACGCCACGCTCAAGGCCCTCTACTACTCGCGCTTCGCCCCAGGCGAGCTCGTCATCGCCGACGACTCCGGCCTCGAAGTCGACGCGCTCAACGGCGCTCCCGGCGTGCGCTCCGCCCGTTACGCCGCCGACGCCGGCCTCACCGACTCGCCAGACGCGCCCATTGACAACACCGACGTGTGGAACAACATGGTCCTGCTCCAGCGCATGGCCTCCGTTCCCGCCAACCAGCGCACAGCCCGCTACCGCTGCGTCCTCGTCGCCGCTCACAACGGCGACATGGTCGAAAAGGCCGATGGCTCCGTCGAAGGCACCATCCTCGAAGCTCCCCGCGGCACCGGCGGCTTCGGCTACGACCCGCTCTTCTACCTCCCCTCGCTCGACCGCACCATGGCCGAGATCAGCCTCGAAACCAAGCTCTCGCTCAGCCACCGCGGCCGCGCCGTAAAGCAGTTACTCGATCAGTTGCTCGCGAAGCTGCCGTGATCTCCTGAGCCCCGGAGAGAGTCCCAAGCCAGAATCTTTTTGTGCCATAATCGACCAGCAAACGGGCCTCCCCACTCAATAACTACAGCGGGATTTCTAACCCTCCCCCCTGGGATTCCATCGGAAAGGAGATCGCTATGTCGATCTTTTCGAGCATTCTCGGCTGGTTCAAGCACACTCTTCCCGGCCAGAACCCGCAAAGTCTGGCGGCGGAAGCGCATGCTGCCCAGATCGCCATTAACCTGCTAACCCCCGGCCTTGTCATTGCCATACAGCAGGCAGGAGCATCTGAATCCTCGGCAGACGTCACCAATGTCGCGACGCAGGTCAGCAACGACCTGAACACCCTCTCCAAGGCCCTCAGCGACGTCCAGGCAGGCAAGAACGCCAGCGCCACCGTGGTCAGCGCGCTTAATTCGATCAAGGCCAACCTGCAAAGCCTGCTCGCCGCCGGCCACATCAAAGATCCCAAGACGGTCGCCACGATCACCACGATTGTGAATGCGTTCGTCGCAGAAGCAGATGCCGTTTCCGCCGAATTCAGCTAGAAAACATCCTGACGAAGGCGCAAAAATCCGGCTATTCCCCCTCACAATAATGGAGTAGTCGGATTTTTCCGCTGCCGGCGAAGCCGACCCTTGTCACAGAGCAGTCTCTCTACCGGCGAGCCTCCGCGGCCGCGCACCCCTGAGAGATGGATTGCACGCTGATTCAGCGCAACGCTCCGTGGAGCGGACCTCGAAGCGCATCTTGATGCGCTCATCGTCCATCGGAAGCCGTGCTACTCTCACCCAACTCCCGGATTCCCACATCGCGGCATCTTGCGCGCATCCACCTCATTCCCTCCGTTCGCTTGACGACCATAACGCGCGTTCCGAATAATAAATCGGGTAATTTGCGTAACATACCCGTCTCTTAATCCGACACGCGCGGCTCCGCTGTCACGAGCCTGCTGCTTGAGGAGAGCAATTCTTCATGGCCACCGCCCAACATCCAGCTGCGCCCAAACCTCGCGCAGGCGTGCAGCCGCTCCGCGCCGGCCAGGGAAACTCCTTCATCTGGCGCCGCCTGCACTCGCTCCTCGGCGTCATTCCCATCGGCGCATTCCTCCTCGAGCACCTGCTCTCGAACTTTGAAGCCCTCAAGGGCCCCGTCGCCTACGGTGAGCAGGTCAGGTTCCTCAACAGCTTGCCGCTCGTGCGCGTGCTCGAGTGGGTCTTCATCTTCCTTCCCCTCCTCTATCACGGCGTCTACGGCATCTATATCTGGCTGCGCGGCAAGTCCAACGTCGTCTACTACCCCTGGGCCGGCAATTGGATGTACACCGCCCAGCGCTGGACCGGCTTCATCGCCTTCCTCTACATCGGCCAGCACGTCTGGCGTCAGCGCTTCGCCGGGATCAGCCTGCCTGAGCATCCCTACTCCGCCTTCTGGAAGGTCCAGCAGGAGCTCTCGCATCCCATCATGCTTGCGATCTACATCATCGCCATGATCGCCGTCTGCTGGCACTTCGCCTACGGCATCTGGCTCTTCGCGGCCAAGTGGGGCATCACCCCCGGCGAAACCGCCCGCCACCGCTTCGGATGGATCTGCCTCGCCGGCGGCGTAATCCTCTGCGCGATGGGCATCGCCAGCATCTGGGCTTTCGTCGGCCCCAAATACCAGAACACGCCGCAGGATATTCCGGTATCCACCCTCGTCGCGCCTGCCCACATCACGACCGCCGTGTTGCAAAGCTGAAGAGGACTCTCGATCAATGGCGTCACACTCCGCGAACCCGCGCATGGACTGGAAGACATTTCAGGCGATCGTCCCTGAAATGGGCACCGGCATGGCCGCGGTAACGCACGCGCTGCGCAAATCGGGCGTCGAGCCCGAACTGTTCGAACTCGTCAAGGTCCGCGCATCGCAGCTCAACGGATGCGCCTACTGCGTGCAGTACCACCTCAACGACGCGCGCAAGTCCGGCATCCCCGCGCCCAGGCTCGATCTTCTCGCCGTCTGGCGCGAGGCCGGAATCTTCTCCGAGCGCGAACAGGCCGCCCTCGAGTGGACCGAGCGCGTCACCCTGCCCGCCGGCGAACCCATTGAAGACGCCGCATTCGACGCGTTGAAAACGCAGTTCAACGAGCGCGAAATCGCGTTCCTGACCACGGCCATCGGCCAAATCAATTTCTGGAACCGGGTAGCGGCGCCGTTTCGCTTCACGCCGCCCATACCGGAAAGTTCCTAGCTTCTGCTCTTGGCTTCTGCCTGAAAGCTGAATGCTGACGGCTGAAAGCTGCTTTTGAAAGGACTCGACACGCAGATGGCAGCATCACCCAGAATCATCGTGGTTGGCGGCGGACTCGCCGGGCTCGCGGCGGTCATCAAAATCGCCGAGGCCGGCGGCTCGGTCGACCTCTTCTCCATCGTCCCGGTCAAGCGTTCGCACTCCGTGTGCGCCCAGGGCGGCATCAACGCCGCCAAGAACCTCAAGGGCGAGGGAGACACCACCTGGCAGCACTTTGACGACACCATCTACGGCGGCGACTTCCTCGCCAACCAGACGCCCGTCAAGGCCATGTGCGAGGCTGCGCCATCCATCATCGACCTGCTCGACCGCATGGGCGTGCCCTTCAACCGCACCCCCGAGGGTCTTCTCGACTTCCGCCGCTTCGGCGGCACGCTCTATCACCGCACCGCCTTCGCCGGAGCCACCACCGGCCAGCAGCTTCTCTACGCGCTCGATGAACAGGTGCGCCGCTACGAGTCCGAAGGCAAGGTCCGCAAATTCGAAGGCTGGGAGTTCCTCTCCGCCATCATCGACGGCAAAGGCGCATGCCGCGGCATCACCGCAATGGACCTGCGCACAATGGAACTTCGCGCCTTCCCCGCCGAAGCCGTCCTGCTCGCCACCGGCGGCATCGGAGCCATCTTCGGCAAGAGCACCAACTCCGTCGTCTGCACCGGCTCCGCGCAATCCGCCGTCTTCCAGCAGGGAGCTTACTACGCCAACGGCGAATTCATCCAGGTGCACCCCACGTCTATCCCCGGCGAAGACAAGCTCCGCCTCATGTCCGAGTCCGCCCGCGGCGAAGGCGGCCGCGTATGGGTCCCTCGCAAGGCCGGCGACAGCCGCCCCTTCAAGCAGATCCCCGAATCCGAGCGCTTCTACTTCCTCGAAGAGTGGTACCCGAAATACGGCAACCTCGTTCCACGCGACGTCGCCACCCGCGCCATTCACAAAATCGTCTACGAGCACGGCCTCGGCCTTGAAGGCCAGCCGATGGTCTACCTCGACCTCACGCACATCGACCGAGCCACCCTCGACCACAAGCTCGGCGGCATCCTCGAAATCTACGAGAAATTCGTCGGCGTCGACCCGCACGACAACCCCATGAAGATCTTCCCCGGCATGCACTACACCATGGGCGGCCTCTGGGTCGACTTCAACCAGATGACCAACATCCCCGGCCTCTTCGCCGCCGGTGAGTGCGAGTACCAGTACCACGGCGCAAATCGCCTCGGCGCAAACTCGCTGGTCTCCTGCATCCACGGCGGATTCACCGCCGGACCCATCGCGCTCAAGTACGCGAAGGCTCTCCCCGCGGTCGAGGGCGACGGCGGCGCCGCTGCCGAAATACAGCGCCAGTCCGAAATCAACAACAAGTTGCTCAACAACAAGGGCACCGAAAATCCCTTCAAGCTCTGGCGCGAGCTCGGCGTCACCATGACCGAGCACGCCACCGTCATCCGCTACAACAAGGGACTCAAGGAAGCCGACCAGAAAATCGTCGAGCTCATGGATCGCTTCGACAACGTGAACCTCAGCGACAAGAGCCAGTGGGCCAATACCAGCTTCGCCTTCGCCCGCCAGCTCAACAACATGCTTGAGCTCTCGCGTTGCGTTACCCTCGGCGCAATTCAGCGCGATGAATCGCGCGGCGCGCACTACAAGCCCGATTTTCCCGATCGCAACGACGAAAAGTTTTTGAAGACCACGAAGGCCAGCTTCACCGGAACAATTGAAGGCCCGCGTTTCGAATTCGAAGACGTGGATGTGCAGTTCATCAAGCCCAGGCCGCGCCGCTACGACGCCGCCAAATGACAGCGGCACGTTCATGCCGCTGTCATCCTGAGCGAGTCTGAAAGGCGAGTCGAAGGATCTGCGGTTGCTTTTGGAAGCTGGGGCGTTTGCCCCGAACCTCTGAGGAATCATGGCCACCAAAACCGTACAATTCGAAATCCGCCGCCAGGCCAGCCCTGACGCCCCCGCCACATGGGAAAAATTCGAGCTCGAATGGCGTCCCGGCATGAACGTCATCTCCTCCATGATGGAGATCGCCGCCAACCCCGTCACCGCCGACGGCAAGCCGACCACGGCCATCACCTACGACTCGAATTGCCTTGAGGAGATCTGCGGCTCCTGCGCCATGCGCATCAACGGCAAGGCCCGCATGGCCTGCTCCGCGCTCGTAGACAATCTGGAACAGCCCATCAGGCTCGAGCCGCTCTCCAAGTTCCCGCTCGTTCGCGACCTCCAGGTCGACCGCTCCGTCCTCTTTGAGAACCTCAAGGCGGTCAAGGCATGGGTCCCCGTCGACGGCACCTACGATCTCGGCTCCGGCCCGCGCGTCTATCCGCAGCAACAGGAAGTGAGCTACCCGCTCTCCAATTGCATCTCCTGCACCTGCTGCATGGAGGTCTGCCCGCAGTTCAACGAGGAAACAGGCTTCGTCGGCGCCGCCACCATCGCCCAGGTTAAGCTCTTCAACAACCACCCAACAGGCAAGGTCTTCAAGGAAGACCGCCTGCGCGCCCTCGCCGGAGACGGCGGCATCCAGGAGTGCGGCTACGCGCAGAACTGCGTAGAAGTCTGCCCCAAGCAGATCCCCCTAACCGACGCAATCTCCGACGTAGGCCGCGACGTCCTGATCCAGAAAGCCAAGGACTGGCTCCGAAGCTAATCCGCTCCGTACCGCCGGTCCTCAGTACCGCCGGTCTCCAGACCGGCTGTCACGGGGGTCTCCTGACCCCCGCACCGTAATCGTCTCCCCGAGTCCCCTTCTCACTTCGGCACAATCCTCACCGTCGCTTCCCGCGCCCTCTCCGCAATCATCGGCTTCAGATACGGGCTTCCGGCATACTTCGCCCGGTACGCCTCATCGATCCGTCCCTGAATCGGCCCCTCGCCCACCGCCTCGAACCTCACGTCCTTAGTCATCCCCGCGGTGCGGATGCGTCCCGCGCCCTGGCTCATCGCCGCCTGGTGCCACCGCGACCTTTTCCCGTTGTACGCCCGCACGTAAAGCGAGCCATCCACCACCACCGACCAGATCCACGTCGGCGTTCCAAACGTATTTCCGTCCTCGCGAAACGGCGAAATATGCAAATCGTCAGTCTCGGCAATTTTCCTCAAATCGTCCTTCGGCCATGCACTCATGTCCATCGCCCTCCCGCACTCCCGCTCAATAGCGTGTCCACGCGACGCGCCAGTGCTCATCCGCCCGCGTCGACTTCACAATCAATTCGTTCCCCGCAAACTGATATGCCCGCGGCAAATCCTTGCCGATCAGGCTCCGCACCAGCGCGCCTTCGACGTGAAACGTAAATGTGTGCGCGCGCTCGTCCACGAAGTAGGTCCCATACGAAGCCTCGTACCCGCCCTGCGAATACTGCGGCGCCCCGGCAGCAGCCTGCGCCTGCGGCTCGCGCTCCATCACCTGCACGGCCATGTGTCCGTCCCGCGTATAAACGAGCATTCCGCAGCATTCGATCCTGCGAAGCTTCCCATCTGCGCCGGGCTGCTCAAGCCATGCCAGCCGCCACGCGCCCACAAACCGGCCCTGCGCCCCCGCATCCCTGCTCCCGCTCTGCGCCGGCGCAACCATCGTTCCCAAGCCCGCCAGCATCGCAACCACGCCGATAGCTATCAGCCGCCGCATACTCGCCCTCCTTGCACATCCTCAAAGTACCCGCGCACTCGCCCGCTCCGCTTTCCCGATCCTGCCGATTCTTTGCCTGATCCTGCTTCCATGCCCGATTTTATGCATGCGCACCTGCCTTCAGCGCTACCCTTGAAGTGCCATGCCAAAGCCGCCCTTAAACCGCGCCGATCTGAGCCTTCCCATCGCAGAACTCCGCAAAACCCTCGCCCGCAAAATCGCCGCCTTCTCTCCCGCCGAAGGCGAGCACCGCACCTCCATCCCCGGCCTGTTCCTCTACCGCCGCTCCGCCCCCACGCCCTGCTACCGCGCCACCTACGAGCCCAGCTTCACCGTCTTCGCGCAGGGCCGAAAGCGCGTCAACCTCGGCGGCACCGAGTACATCTGCGACGGCTCATCGTTTCTCCTCTCCTCCATCGACGTCCCTGTCGAGAGCCAGATCCTGGAAGCGTCCAAATCCGCGCCCATGCTCTCCATGCACCTCCGCCTCGATATGCCTACCGTCCGCGAAGTCCTCAGCCGCGACGACCTGCCCGAGCCCGAACCCTCATCCCAGCGCCGAGGCCTCGCCGTCGGCCGCACCACAGTTGGCTTCTCGACGCGTGCATTCGCCTCATCAACCTCCTCGAAACGCCCGACGACATCGCATTTCTGAGCCACCTCCTTCAGCGCGAAATCATCTACCGCATCCTCCGCACCCCGCAGGCCGACCGCCTCCGCGCCATCGCCACCAGCGGCGATCTCAGCCAGCGCACCACGCGCGCCATCGCCTGGCTCCGCGCCAACTTCTCGAGGCCTCTGCGCATGGACGAGCTCGCGGCCGTATCGCGCATGGGCGTCTCCACGCTCCACCACCAGTTCCGCGCCCTCACCGCAATGAGCCCGCTGCAATATCAAAAGCAGCTCCGCCTTCAGAGCGCGCGCCAGCGCATGCTCATGGAAGGCATCGACGCCTCAAGCGCCGCCTTCGCAGTTGGATATGAAAGCGTGAGCCAGTTCAGCCGCGAGTACAGCCGCCTCTTCGGCCAGCCTCCCATGCGCGACATCAAGTCGTTACGCGACAGCAGAGCCCCCGCAACCCCCGCCGCCTGACATTGACGCGCGTCCAACTCAGGGCGCCGCCCACTAAGATGACAAGGGTGCCACTGCTCAAGGTAGCTTTAGGTTTCGCCGCCCTTCTTGGCGCTCTGCGCATCATGTACTTTTTTCGGGCTAGAGCGATGCGCAGGCTCGCTTCAAGGTGGGGTTTCCAATACATTGGACCCACTGCGCCCCCGCAATGGTGGTTTACTCCCTCTCGCCCCAAAATTCCCGCTCCACTGCCCGGCCAGTTTTCTCAGCTCGCTATCTCGCAGGCCTGGAACATAGTCGAGGGAAAGAGCAATGGCACGCCGGTATTCGTCTTCGACGGCCTCTGGGGAGGGTTCAGAACTCAGCCCTGCACCTATATCGCTTGCCAAACCGAAGAAAGTCCATTTCCAATCACCACATCTGTCGAACCCGTGACACAGATTCACGGTTGGACGGTTCTTCATGGCGTGTGGTTCCTTTGGTTCTCATGGCTAATGGGAATAGGTAGGATTGATCGACATCTCAGCTACCTTCTGTTGGAATAGCTGACCCGCTAACCCGCCGGCTTGCCGGCGATCCGCGTCGTCGCAATCAACCCCGCATTCACGAGCGTCAGCCCCGCCAGCACATAGAGCCCCGCATGAGTCGAATGAAACGCCTCGTCCGCCCACACCTTCAGGTTCGGCGCAAAGAACCCGCCCAGGTTGCCCACTCCGATCAGCGCAATCCCTCCCGCCGCCGCTCGATCCGCAAGGTACCCCGTAGGAAATGTCCAGAACAGCGGCTGCACCGCGATGAACCCCGACACCGCAACCGACAGCGCCGCCAGCCCAACCACCGGCCCCGCAGTCGGAAACACCATGCTCGCCGCCCCCGCCGCAAGCAGCGTCCAGACCGCCATCTTCTTGTGATTCCGCCGCCCATCGGCAATATGCGGCAGCAGGTACACCGCCGCCACGCAGCACGTCCACGGAATCGCCGTTACAATCCCGACCACAAGCCCCGCAGGCTTGTGCAGCAGCGCCGAAACCTCCGCCGGCACATAGAACACCGCTCCGTAAGTGCTCACCTGGATCAACGCATAAATCAATAAGAACCGCAGCACGCGCGGATCGCGCAGCATCGGCAGCAGCTCGACAGGCCCCGTCGCACGCCGCTCTCCCTCCTCGCGAGCCAGCAAGCCCATGAGCGCGTCCTTCTCATCCTCCGGCAACCACCGCGCATGTGCCGGCTTGTCTTCGAGGAACACAAACGCCAGCAGCCCCAGCACCGCGGCCATCAGCCCTTCAACCAGAAACATCCACTGCCAACCCCGCAATCCGCCGGGAGCATGAAGATCGATCAGCCACCCCGAAAGCGGCCCGCCCAGCACCAGCGCCAGCGGCACGCCAAGATAAAACAATCCCAGAATCCGTCCGCGCACGCGCACAGGAAACCAATACGTGAGGTACAGAATCACGCCCGGAAAAAATCCCGCCTCAGTCACCCCCAACAGCAGCCGCAGCGCATAAAACGACGACGCGCCCTGCACAAACAGCGTCGCCGCCGAAACCAGCCCCCAGCACACCATCAAAAACGCGATCCAGATCTTCGCGCCGATGCGATGCAGAATGAGATTGCTCGGGAACCCGCAGCTCGAATAGCCAAGAAAGAACAGTCCCGCACCCATCGCATACGCCCGCTCAGAGATGCCGACAGAAACCTGCAGCGCCTGCTTCGCAAACCCCACATTTGCGCGATCCAGAAACGACACCACGTAGAGCAGCATCAGGAACGGCCCGAGCCGCCGCAGCGCCCGGGCGATGGCGCGCGTCAGTGCTTCCTCTTGCACCAGCAGGTCCGGCATAAACCTCCGCAAGGAACGAGAATCAGGATACAGAACCAATCCACGCCGGCCATCGCCGCCGCCAGAAAATCTCTTGACAATATCCGTCGAACCGGGTTTCCATCTTTCCTAGTCCCGGAGCCTCCCCCCCTCGCTGACTTACACGGGACACGTTGTGCATCCGCCTGGTTCCCTTTGAACGGCTCCCCTATCTGAGCCCTGTAAATTCAGATTCCGCACAGGAGGAACACCCATGCGCATGTTCATGCGTAGCGTCATGCTCTTCTGTTTGGCTTGCCTGGTCACCGGACCCGGCTTCGGCCAGTCAGTGATCGCCGCGTCCGGAACAATTTCCGCCGCGCAACCCGGTTACGCCCAACGTCCCCCAATCTCCGTCAGCGACGTGCCTGCGAGCATCTCGACAAACGGAGTGGTGATCGACGCCGCCACCGGAAACGTGATAAGCGGCGGATCAGGAAATTCGAAGATCACCGCCAACGTTCACGCAACCGCCGCCACCGGAAACGACGATCACTTCGACGTTGACGAGCGCCGTCCCAACAACCCCACCATCGACGGCCTCAATACCCTCGCCACTTTCGACGGAGCCTTCAACGCCCAGGCCGGCCCCAGTCAGGGTAAGAACTTCCGCTTCACCATGATCGGCAACGAGCCGCGCTGGGGAGGCACCACGGTTTACACCGCCGCCATCGACGAAGTCTCGCTGCAGCTGCTCAATGCAGATGGAACCGTGAACCAGACCGTACCCTTCGCCCCCTTCGAGAACCTGACGCTCGAGTCGCCGAACTTCGAGCCGCTCGACTATCGCTCCGGGCACGGAATCGAGTTTGCCGACGCCGTCCATCGCGCCGAGTTCTTCAACGACATGAAGGGCAACTGGCACACTCTGATGATTCCGAAAGTGGTCAACAAGGTCACCATCACCGTGCCGTTCTTCGTCAACGTCCAGCTTCAGAACGGAACCATCATCCAGGCGCGCTCCTACTTCACCGGCACCGCCGGCGATGGCAGCACATTCGTGCTCATGCTCAGCCCGTTGTTCAACTTCTTCTTCGACAATGAAGTCGTCAACGAGATCAACCTGGGCAACTTCACAACCGACGCAGTCAACATGACCCTGTTTCCGAATACTTATCTCTTCGACCTCAACGTGAACCACCCCAACACCCCAGGCGGCTGCTGTGTCCTCGGATTCCACACCTACTTCCGCGACGGCGCGACTCCCCAGGACCGCTGGGTCACGGAGTACGCAAGCTGGATCTCGCCTGGCATCTTCGGCGGCGGTTTCGAGGACGTCGCTGCTCTCTCGCATGAAACCAGCGAGGCCGTTGCCGATCCGTTCGTCGACAACGCCGCTCCCAACTGGCAGTTCCCGGGCCAGCCCGCGAACTCGACGGCCTGCCAGGCCAATCTGGAAGAAGGCGACCCCGTCGAGGTTCTCGCGAATCCCACCTCGGCAACCGAAGTCAAGGAACACCACTTCGACTTCATCTACCATCCGCAGAACATGGCCCTGCGCCAATGGTTCGGGATGGGCGCTACGTCCAGCGCAATCGATGGAGCATTTAGCTTCCCGGATGAGACCGTTCTGCCGCAATCAGCCATCCCCTGCCCGTAGCAGGCGGCGCCAGTCGTCAACCAAAAACAGCGAGCGGGTGGAGATACACTCCACCCGTTGACGCTGTTAAAAGGCTCTCCGTTTTGAAGGGACACGAGTTTACTCGTGCCGTAAAAACTCCAAGTTGAGCGCGGCATTACAGCTTGCTGAAAAACTCATCGCGCGGTGTGTTTTGAAAGGGCACGGATTTATCCGTGCCGGTAAGCCGCATAAGATCAGTGTGGCTTTAGCCACTTGGGGATAGTTTTAAGATCCTCGCAATGTCATTTTCGCCTTTTTCCGCAAGCTCTTTAGCCGCCGAGGGATGGTTTTTCACTTCTCATTCGACTGTGTCATCCATTTGAGGCTGTGGAGCAATCCTCCACCCCCTCAAAGCCCGCCGACACGCTCATCACGGCAGCGCAAACGCCACGTACACCGCCACCTGCGGAGTCTTCGGATCGCGCGCCCCGCTCGCCGCGATCACCACGTATTGCTTCCCGTTCACCATGTACGTAGCCGGAGTCGCCACGCCTCCCGATGGCAATTCCGTCTCCCACAGCACCTTCCCTGTGCTCGCATCGAATGCGCGGAACTTGCGATCGTGAATCGTCGCGCCGATAAACAGCAACCCGCCCGCCGTCACAACCGGCCCTCCGTAATTCTCCGATCCCGTATCCTTCATCCCCTTCGCAGCCAGTTCGGGAAAATCGCCCAGGTTCACCTTCCACAGGTACTTCCCTGTCTTCAAGTCGATCGCATTCAGCGTGCCCCACGGCGGCTGAAACGCCGGATACCCATCGGGATCCAAAAATCTCCGATACCCCGTGAATACATATTCGCCCGGCCCTTTGGCAGCATCATTCGGCGCAGACGCAGCCGCGTTCGTCGTCTCGCTCAGGCGCAGAAACTTGAGAAGCGCATCGAGATCCGCTCCCTGCAACAAGGTCTGCGCCGGCATGCGCCCCTTGCCCTTGTGAATCAGCTCGGTCACCTGCGCCGCCGTCATGCGGCTGCCAATCCCGGTCAGCATCGGAAACGTCGTCCCGTTCCCTTCCCCATTCGCCCCATGGCACATCGCGCAGCGCCGCTTGTAGACCGCCGCCCCCGCCGCATTCGCGTCCTGTGCCGCAGGTGCGGGCTGCGCCGCATCGCTCTTCATCTCCTTCGCCGCAGCCGCCGGCGCGGCCGTGTGCAGATACTCAATCAGGTCCTTCACGCGCTGGTCATTGAGATTCGGAAACGACGGCATGCGCCCGTTGCCGAGATGAATGTTCTGCGCGATCTTGTCGTCCGTCAGCCTCTTGCTCACGTCCACAAGCGACGGTGTCGAAGGCGGCTGTCCCGCGCGATCCACTCCATGGCACACCGCGCACTGCTCGCGATAGGTTCTCTCCCCCGGGCTTCCGCCGCTCGCGCTAGCGAGTCCTCCGGTCCACACCATCTCGTTCGCGTTCACATAGAGAACGCCGTGCTCCGGGTCAATCGCCGGCCCGCCCCACTCCCCGCCGCCATCAAATCCCGGAAACACCACCGTCTGCTTTTCCAGCGAGAACGGCACAAACTGCCCGTCGCTGCGCATCTCGCGGAACGCCTTCACCGCCCACTCGTGCGCCTCCGGCGTGCGCGTCGTGAGCATGTCTTCGGTCAGCCGCTGCCGCGCAAAAGGCTCCGGCGCATCCGGCTTGGGTTGCGTCTTCGCGGCCTCCTCGCCCGGAACAGTGCTCGCCGCATACGGCACCTCGTGAATCGGAAACAGCGGCTCGCCGGTCACGCGGTCAAACTCGTACACGTAACCTTGCTTGCTCGTCTGTGCCAGCGCTTCGATCTTCTTCCCGTCGCGCTCCACCGTAAACAGCGCCGGCGGAGATGAAAAATCGCGATCCCAGATATCGTGATGCACTCCCTGGAAATGCCACAGCAGCTTGCCCGTATTCGCATCGAGCGCCAGCAGCGAATCCGCATACAGGTCATCCCCCACGCGGTCGCCGCCGTAGAAATCCGTCACCGCCGACCCCGTCGGCACATACACAATCCCGCGCTTCTCATCGAGCGACATCCCCGCCCAGTTGTTCGCCGCGCCCGCAGTCTTCAACGCATCCGCTTGCCAGGTCTCCGCGCCCGGCTCGCCCGCATGCGGAATCGTGTGGAACACCCACTTCAACTCGCCCGTATGCACGTCGAACGCGCGCACATCTCCCGGCGGCGCAGGATGCGTCTCCGGCTCGCGTCCTCCCACGATGATCAGGTCCTTGTACACCACGCCCGGCGTCGTAAGCGCAATCGACTGCTCCTGCCACGGCTCGCGCAAACCCTTGCGCAAATCCACGCGTCCGCCCTCGCCAAACGTCGCTACCGGCTGCCCGCTCACCGGATCGAGGCAATACAAAAAGTTCAGCACGCCCGCAAACAGCCGGCTCTCTTTCCCATCCGTCCACCACGAGAGCCCGCGCGAGGGTTGCGAAAATTTCAAGTCGCCAGTGCCGTTCGTGCCCAGGCCCGGATTGAACTTCCACTTCAGCTTTCCCGTCGCCGCATCCAGCGCAACCACCTGCAGCGACGGCGTGAATGCATACAGCGTCCCGCCAACAACCAGCGGATTGGTCTGAATGCCGCCGCCCTGCTCGCCGGTGTCAAACGTCCACGCCACCTTGAGCTGCTGCACATTGTTCGTATTGATCTGTTTGAGCGGCGAGTAGTGGTCGCCATTCAGCCCGCCGTTATAAGCAGTCCAGCCGGCATTCGTCTGAGCCCAAGCGCCGGCACAAACAAGCAGGAAGACAAAAAAGATCGATCTAGAAGTCATGAAAAACCCGCAGTGCAAGGTGAGGAACGGAGCCAGCATACACCACCGCACTCCATGCCCGCCCATCGGGTACCGCCGGTCTCCAGACCGGCTGTAGTGCGGGTCTCCGGACCCGCACATTGCACCGAAAGCCTTCAGGCTTCGCGCTCAATTTAGAACCAGAATCTCAATTCTCACGCGCGCTCTTCGGCCCTAGAAGCCGTTCGTGGCTAGCGTCCACCCGATCCCATGCCGTATCGTGGTGAAGCTTTTCCAGATGAGGTGAACCGTGCGCGCAATTCTTCGCTGGGTGGGTTCGTGTGGACTCGCGATTCTGATATACGCACTCATGCCGCTCGCTGCTCACGCTCAATCACCCGCCCATCTCGGCATCTTCGAAGGCCAGTCCGACGTAGGCAGCGTCAACCCTCCCGGCACGCTCAAGTTCGATCCCGCCACAAACGTCTACACCATCGCCTCCTCAGGCGCAAACCTCTGGGCCCGCACCGACGCCTTCCACTACGTCTGGAAGAAAATCTCCGGCGACGCATCTCTCACCGCCGACGTCGCCCTCGCTCCCGCAACCGCAACCTCGAGCGAACACCGCAAAGCATTCCTCATCTTCCGCCAATCGCTCGATCCCGATTCGCAATACGCCGACGCCGCCGTCCACGGCAACGGCGAAGTTGCGCTCCAGTACCGGCGCAGCAAAGGCGACACCACCCAGGACATCGCCTTCAATCAAGGCCCGCCGCAGCGCATGCGCCTTGAGAAACGCGGCGACGTCATCACCCTCTTCATCAGCCAGCACGGCGAGCCGCTCCACCAGGCCGGCGCTTCCATCCGCCTGCACTTCGAAGGCTCCTTCTACGCAGGCCTCGGCGTCTGCGCGCACAACGAGAAAGCCGTCGAGCAGGCCACATTCGCCAACGTCGAACTGACGCCTCTCAGCCCGCCCGCAACTGAATCGAAGAAGGCGAGCTACAGCACCCTCCAGACCATCGCCATCGACAACAACGCGCGCATGGCCTACGTCATCGTCACCGCCAAAGGCCGCATGGAAGCCCCCAACTGGAGCCGCGACGGCAAGACGCTTATCTTCAACCGTGACGGCGTCCTCTGGACCGTGTCCGCAACTGGCGGCGAGCCGAAACAACTCGACCTCGGCGGCGCAACCGACTGCACCGGAAGCCACGGCCTCTCGCCCGACGGCGAGTCCCTCGCGATGACCTGCACCACCCCGGGCCATCCCGGCCGCCGCGTCTACATCATTCCCGCCGCGGGCGGCACGCCGCGCATGGTCACCGAAAATCCCAACTCGTACTTTCACAGCTGGTCGCCCGACGGCAAAACCATCCTGTTCACGCGACCCGCCAATGGATCCCTCAACATCTACGCCATCCCCGCAGCCGGCGGACCTGAAACAGCGCTCACCTCAGGAACCGGCACCAGCGACGATCCCGACTACTCCGCCGACGGCCAGTGGATCTACTTCAACTCCGACCGCGCCGGCGGCATGCAGATCTTCCGCATGAAGCCCGACGGCACGAGCCCCGAACAAATCACCTTCGATGACCGCCGCAACTGGACCCCCCATCCCTCGCCCGACGGCAAGTCGATCCTCATCCTCTCCTACGCAAGCGACATCACCGGCCACGCGGCCGACAAAGACGTGACACTGCGCATCATCAACGCCGCAGACAACAAGGTCCGCGACCTCGTCGAAATCACCGGCGGCTCCGGCTCCGACAACGTCCCCAACTGGGCCCCCGACGGCCAGCACTTCGCCTTCGTCAGCTACCAGTCACGTCCAGATCCGGACAACGGCTCGACGCAGTGAGGCCGCTCGTACCGCCGGTCTCCATACCGGCTGTCGCGGGGGTCGTCCCGACCCCCGCCCCTTCGATTCAAGCCGCATTCATCTCGGCATTTTCCTTCCGGCGTAGACTCAAGCCGTGAGGCCGCGCGACTCAGTCCGGTCATGAATCCACTCACACGAGCGGCGCGAAAGCTTCATTCATACAGCCGCCGCCACCACCACGCGCGCATGCTCGCCCGCGCCATCCAGTCAAACAAGCATCCGGTCCTCGCGCACATCATCCCCATCCGGCGCTGCAATCTCTCCTGCGCCTACTGCAACGAGTACGACAAAGTCTCGCCGCCCGTCCCAACGAGAGAAATGGTTCGCCGCATCGACTTGCTGGCCGCCCTCGGCACCGGGATCATCACCTTCAGCGGAGGCGAACCGCTCCTCCACCCCGATCTCGACGAGCTCATCCGCCGCATCCGCAGCCACGGCCGCATCGCCACCATCATCACCAACGGCTACCTGCTCAGCCCCGATCGCATTCGGCAGCTCAACCGCGCAGGCCTCGAGCACCTTCAGATCAGCATCGACAACGCGCAGCCCGACGACGTATCGAAAAAGAGCCTCAATGTCCTCGACAAGAAACTCGAGTTTCTCGCCGAGCACGCCGACTTCGACGTCAACATCAACTCCGTAGTCGGCGCGGGCGTCGCTCATCCCGAGGACGCGCTCGCCATCACGCGCCGCGCACTCGAGCTCGGATTTGAAACCACCGTCGGCACAATTCACGACCACAAAGGCCAGCTTCGCCCGCTCTCCGGTGCAGACCGCGCCGTCTACGACGAGATCCAGGGCCTCCGCAAGCCCGGCCTGTTCGCATTTGCCTACGACAATCTCTTCCAGAAAAATCTCGCCGCAGGCCTTCCCAACACCTGGCAATGCCGCGCCGGCAGCCGCTATCTCTACATCTGCGAAGACGGCCTCGTTCACTACTGCTCGCAGCAGCGCGGCTATCCCGCAATCCCGCTCGAGAATTACACCGCCGCCGACCTCGAACGAGAATTCTCCACCACAAAGTCGTGCGCGCCCTTCTGCACCGTGTCCTGCGTGCACCGCGTCGCCATGGTCGACATGATCCGCGACAATCCAAACGAGGCGCTCACAAAATTTTTTCCGCCTCCCGCGCCGGGCGAGCCGTCCCAACTTCCTCTCGCCGTCAGGATCGTCTCTTCTGCCTTTCTCCCCTCACCCGAAGGCAGGCCTCAGGGCCGCGCGAAGAAAATGCTCGCAGCCGCATGCAAGAGAGTCCTCGGCATCAAGTGAGGCGCAAGCGCGGCATACACAATCGCCGCCAACAGCGCGCCCATCACAACATCCACGGCGTAGTGATACCGGCCCACAACCGCGGCAACCGCGATCCAGAACGTCACCACAATGAACACCCATCCCGCCGCCGGCACAAAATGCAGCAGCACCAGCGAGACCGCCAGCGCTGAGGCAACATGCGCGCTGGGAAACGAAATCGCCTGGATGCTCAGATACTCAAGGATCCACAGATTGAACACGCGGCTCTTCGTACGCCCAGCATTGGAAGGATTGCCGTGATTCGAAGTATTGTTAATCGTCCGCGGCGGCAGTGCCGGCACAAACGGAGTGATGACGTAACAAAGGTAAGTCGGCGTCAGCACAAGCACCCAGAACTGGTTCGCGTGCAGCCGCATTCCCGACGCATACAGCACGCCAAGCCCAGCGGCCGCCATGCCATAACAAAGCGAGTACGCCCACTCGAGCGACAACCGCAACGGCAGCGCCGCCTTCAGGCCCATCCGCGCCGCAAGCTGAAAGAGTGGACGGTCGCTGGCCATCAGCCACGCCTGCTTTTTTTCGCTCGGTCCGCGAAAGAACTGCCCCGCCTGCCAGTATGGGATCAGCATCAACGGAACAGGCAGCCAGTCCCGCACAATCGAAACAGTGCTCTGCGGAAAAATCAGCGCCAGCCCCGCGGCGACTCCAACCAGCACAATCGAAACGGCCGCCAGCAACAGTATCGTCTTGCGCCGCCGGCCTGAAAGCGGGCATACAAACGACGCCACAGCCAGGCCTGCGACAAATCCTGTCTGGATCCATTCGGAACCGCGCATCGATCCTCGCCGAGGGCCGGTTGGTCGAATCGCCCGAAGTCGCCTTCACAGTACCTTCATGCAAGTAAAAGGAAAGTGAACGCGAGATTGCTCTCGAGCGAATACACGCGCGGGAACCAGAATGGTCAATTCGCGGCGGCTTCAGTGCTGAGGAGAATTCTTGGCCAAACGGTTTCGTATCAGGGCCCGGCTTCAGCCGGGCCGCTTACGTTCCTGAAGATTGGCTGGGGCTTCTGCCCCTGCGGGGTGCATCAATTCATGATCTGCTATTGCGCACGGTCTGGGAGTCAATCCCCTGCCCTGAATTGCTCCGCGCTCACGCGTTCCGCGCCGCCAGCAGCCGCTCCATGAACTTCGTATCGAACTCGCCCTTGCGGAAATCCTCGTTCGCAAAAATCTCCTGGTGCAGCGGAATCGACGTCTCGATGCCCTGCACGATGAACTGCCCCAGCGCGCGCTCCATCTTCGCCATCGCCTCCGCGCGGTCGTTCCCGTGAACAATCAGCTTCGCAATCAGCGAGTCGTAGTACGGCGGCACCACGCCCTCCGCATACTGCACCGTGTCCACGCGCACGCCGTTGCCGCCCGGCACGTTGAATGCCGTGATCTTCCCCGCGCTCGGCGTGAACTTCACCGGGTGTTCCGCGTTGATGCGGCATTCGATCGCGTGCCCGCGCATCTCGAGCTTCGCCGGAAGGATGTTCGACAGCTTCTCCCCATCGGCGATCAGCAGCTGCGCCTTCACAAGGTCCACTCCCGTAATGAACTCCGTCACCGGGTGCTCCACCTGGATGCGCGTGTTCATCTCGATGAAGTAGAGTTCGCCGTCCTCGTCCATCAGGAACTCGACCGTTCCCGCATTCTGGTATCCGATCTCGGTCAAACAGCGCCGCAGCGTGTGGTCGATCTCCTGACGCATCTTCGGCGTCACCTGCAGGCTCGGCGCCTCTTCGATCAGCTTCTGGTGCCGCCGCTGAATCGAGCATTCGCGCTCAAACAGCGTCGCCACGTTGCCGTGCTCGTCGGCCAGCACCTGGAACTCGATGTGCCGCGGCCGCTCGATGAACTTCTCCATGTAGAGCTCGCCGTTGCCGAACGCGTTCGCGGCCTCCGTCGACGCAGCATGATACAGATTCGGCAGTTCCTCCGCGTTGCGCACAATGCGCATGCCGCGCCCACCGCCGCCCGCCTTCGCCTTCAGGATCACCGGATAGCCGACCCGCTTCGCCCAATGCAGCGCGTCGCTCTCATCCGCAACTACGCCGTCCGACCCCGGCAGAATCGGCACCTTCGCCTTCTTCATCGCCTGGCGCGCCTTCTCCTTTTCGCCCATCAGGCGCGTCACCTCCGGCGGAGGTCCGATGAACTTGATATTCGACGCGCGGCACACCTCCGCGAAGTTCGCGTTCTCGCTCAGCAGCCCATATCCCGGGTGGATCGCGTCCACGTTCGCAATCTCGGCCGCCGAAATCACCGCCGGCACGTTGAGATAACTATCCGCAGGCCGCGGCGGCCCAATGCAGATCGCCTCGTCTGCAAAGCGCACGTGCAGCGAGTTGCGGTCCGCCTCGCTGTAAACTGCGACCGTCCGGATCCCCAGTTCCCTGCACGCGTTGATAACCCGGAGCGCGATCTCGCCGCGATTGGCAATCAGTACCTTACGAAACATTCCTATCCTTTTTTAGCGGAGTTAGCGGGGTTACCGGAGTTAGCGGAGTTAGTAGAACGGTAGTCATTTTCCTCTTGAAACGTCTGCACCGCTGGGGAACATTGGCAGCCCGCTAACTCCGCTCGTTAAGTGCGTACCGCGAACAATGGCTGCCCGAACTCGATCGGCTGCCCGTTCGTCACCAGGCATTTCACAATCTCTCCCGCCGCGTCCGCTTCAATCTCGTTCATCAGCTTCATCGCTTCTATGATGCACACCACCTGCCCCTTCCCAACGTGATCCCCCGGGGAAACAAACGCCGGCGAACCGGGTGAAGGAGAAGCGTAGAACGTCCCGACAATCGGCGACTTGATCATGTGCAGCCCCGCGTCAGGGTCGGCCGGCGCAGCCGCCGGTGCTGCAGCCGCCAGCTGCGGCGCTGCGAGCGCCGTGCCCGCAACAGGCTGCGGCATGAGCGCCGGATTCCCGGCAAGCACGTGCGTGATCCCGGCAATCGGCGCCGCAGGTGCCTGCGCCTGCGCAAACTTCAGCCGGATCTTCGTTTCGCCGCGGTCGAGATCGAATTCCGCAACCTGGTTCTCTTTCAAAAACTCGACCAGTTGCTTCAGATCTTCAATGTCTTCTTGTTTCATTCGTTCCTTGGCCTTCCCGCCACCGCGGGAGGAAATCGCTGCACTTCAAAGTTCAATCAGCGCCTTGGGCGAGGGCGTAAGCACCTGCGCTCCGTTGCGCGTCACCGCAACCATATCTTCGATCCGTATTCCAAACTTCCCTTCGAGATAAATCCCCGGCTCGATCGTCACTACCATGCCGGGCTGCAACCGCGCCTTCTGCCCTGCTCCGATGCGCGGCGGCTCGTGAATCTCCAGCCCCACGCCGTGTCCTGTCGAGTGCGAAAACGCCTCCGCCAGCCCGGCCTTGCGCAGCACTCCGCGCGCCGCCTCGTCTACGTCGCCGCACATGGCGCCCGCGGTCGCCGTGGCCACTCCCGTCTCCTGGGCTTCCAGCACCGCCTGGTACGCATCGCGCTCGTTCTGCTTTGGCGCGCCAAAGTAAACTGTGCGCGTCATATCCGAGCAGTAGCCATCGTGGATTATACCGAAGTCCATCGTCAGGAACCCCCGCCTCGGAAGCCCCGCCGAAGTCGCGCGCCCGTGCGGCATCGCAGACCGCTCTCCCGACGCCACGATGGTCTCAAACGACATTCCCTCCGCGCCCAGCAGCCGCGCCTTGTGCTCCAGTTCCGCCGCCACTTCTACTTCCATCAGCCCCGGCTTCAGAAACGTCAGAATGTGATCGAACAGCCTGCATCCCATCAGCGCGGCTTCGCGAAGGATGCGCATCTCGTCCTCGTCCTTCACCAGCCGCAGCCGCTCCACCAGCGGCGCCGGCAGCGCCGTCAGAAAGCTGCGCCGCAGGCTCGCGGGCAGAGCCGCCTTCCACCGCTGCAGATCGGCAACCGTTGTCCATGCCGGGTCGAACCCCGCGAACTCCGCGCCCGGCTGCGCCGCCAGCCATTCCACCGCGCAATTCGCCGCCGGGCGCGGCACAATCTCCACTCCCGCGCCCTTCGTCTCCGCGTTCGCCTGCGCAGCGTAACGCCCGTCCGTAAACAGCCGCACCGCGCGCCGCGACACCGCCAGCGCGCCGCTCGACCCCGTGAACCCGCACAGGTAGCGCACGTCGGCCTGGTGCGTCACAAGCAGCCCCGTGAGCCCTGCGCGAGTCATCCGGCGGCGCACCGCGCCCATGCGGCGAAGATGGTCCACCCCGTTGTTTTATCACGCGATACCATGCAGAGTGCAGCAACTCCCGGCCCAGCCGTCGTCCGGAATTCCGCTCAAATAAGATAGAGGCAACCATGGAAAACCAGGCCAGCAAGCCCTCAGGATGGATCGGCCGTCTCCTCCTCCGCAACATGAACAAGCGCCACTCCGGCGTCACCGACTGGGGCCTCTCTCACATTGCCATCCCCGCGTCCGGCGCTATCCTCGACATCGGCTGCGGCGGAGGCCGCACCATCGCCAAGCTCGCCGCCAAATCCCCCGGCGCATTCGTCTTCGGCGTCGACCACTCCGCCGACAGCGTCAAGCTCACCTCCAGAACCAACTCCCTCCTCGTCTCCACCGCCCGCGTTGAAGTCCGCCTCGGCTCCGTATCGCAGATACCCTATCCCGCTGGCAAATTCGACCTCGTCACCGCCATCGAAACCCATTTCTGGTGGCCCGACCTCCCCGGCGACGTGCGCGAAGTCTTTCGCATCGTCAAGCCCGGCGGCCGGTTCGCCATCGTCTCCGAGGTCTACAGAGGCGCGGGCACCAGGATGGCCAATGCCTGCGAAATCCACGCTCCAAGAATCGGCATGACGCTCCTCACCCCCGACGAGCACCGCCCCCTGCTCTCCAACGCCGGATTCATCGATGTCGAAATCGCCACCCTCCCAGAAAAGGGCTGGATCTGCGCCACCGCCACAAAACCACCCGCACTTTGATATAGCCAACGCATCATCCACAAGCTCGAATCGAACGCGAGCTCTGCGCAGCCGCGCCTGGGGGCCTCATATCAGGGCACGGCTTCAGCCGGGCCAAATCAGGGCCCACTTTGAGAATTTGGGGCTTTAGCCCCTGTCGGGACACAACAACCCAGGAAGCGTTCTGAGAGCTGAAAGCTGAAATCCAACACCCGCCCCTCCGCTATCCTCTAACCAGTGCCGTCCAACACCCCCACCGCCGAATCCCTCTCGCAGCAGGCACTCGATCTCCTCGCCGCCGGCCAACCCGCCGAGGCAGTCCGCGCCTTCCGCGCCGCCATCGCCGCCGACCCGAGCTACTTCGAAGCCCACCACGGCCTCGTCCGCGCCCTCCGCGACGCGGGCCACCTCGAGCAATCCATCGCCGCGGCCCTCGCCCTCACCGCGCTCACACCCAACGATCCTCTCGCGCACACCGCGCTCTCCATCTCGCTCCAGGCCGCCGGCCACATCCCCGAAGCCGAAGCCGCCGCAGCCCGCGCCCGCATCCTCGAGTGGAAGGCCCAGCTCAACTCTCCCCCCGGCGACAGTTTCCTCCGATGATCAGCCAGTCCAAAACCAGGAAAAACGCCCTCCGTCTGCGCCGCATGCACGACAGTCTCCTCGCCGCCTACGGCCCGCAATCCTGGTGGCCCGCCGACACTCCCTTTGAAGTCATCCTCGGCGCCTACCTCACCCAGAACACCTCATGGAAAGCCGTCGAGCTCTCCCTCGCCAACCTCCGCGCCGCCGGCGTCTTCACCATCGAAGGTCTCCGCGCCGTCCCTCTCGCCGAACTCCAGGCGCTCATCCGTCCCTCCGGCTTCATCACCCGCAAAGCCCCCGCGCTCAAAGCCTTCATCGCCATGCTCGACGCCGAGTTCTCAGGCTCGCTCGAAACCCTCGCCGCCACGCCCACAGACGATCTCCGCGCCCGCCTTCTCGCTCTCCCAGGCGTAGGCCCCGAAACCGCCGACGCCATCCTCCTCTACGCCCTTGGCCACCCTGTCCCCGTCGCCGACGAGTACCTCCGCCGCATCGCCGAGCGCCACCGCCTCATCGTCCCGCCACCCGGCCACAACCGCCGCGGCTACGAGTCTCTCGTCCAGCTCACCCGCGAAGCCTTCGCCCCCGACCCCGCACCCCGCCGAACTCAACTCTTCAATGAGTTCCACGCCCTCACAGTCCAGGTCGGCAAGCAACACTGCCGCCGCACAGCAAACTGCGAAGGCTGCCCTCTCGCCTTCGACCTAAGCCAGGGGACACTTTCCGCTCATCCCTGAATCTCAGGTCCTGTGTTCCGTCCTTTCCAGCCGCAGTCTCTCTAAGCGTTGACCACCAAGCGTCGCCAACAACCATCACGACCAACCCTGCGCTCAAGAGAGTGGGTGACTTCCGTATCGCCGACGATCCGCTCAAAACCACCATTTGAACAGTCGAAAAGTCGCTGGATTCCTTGCTCCGGCCCTTCTTTTCAGCCATAATCGCGACAATGTTGGCGAACAAGTGGTTTCAATTTGCGCTCGGCTCACCGGCGTGGATAGTGTGGCTTGCTCTATTTATTTCGGTCCGATTCTGCAAACGCGACGCGAGAGAGTGGAAAGCACCTGCAATCTGGGCTGCAATAGGTGCTTTTGCGGTTGTGATGTGGTGTTGGATAGCAGAGCAAAAGGAAATTGAGAATATTTTCCAACTCAATTTCTATGGAATGCTTTTCGCAGCGCTGTGGTTGAGGCGACGCTATCCCGAAGTGACCGCGCCTTTTACGACCCTCAACTTGTGAATACGCACAAACCGGATTCAAGCGTTCCGGACATGTCACCGCCTAACCTGAACTGACCCAGGTCTCGAGTAGGCGAAGAACCGTCACTCATACAAGCGCCTTTTGCGTAGCCGCAATCAACCCCGCCACATCATGCTGCTCCGCCTCCGCCGCCGGCTCCCACTCAAGCTCCCGCAGCGTCGCGCTCGTAATCGGCCCAATCGACACCGCCATTACGCCCGCAAGCGGAAACGCAACTCCGGCCCTCATTGCCGCTTCTGCGAGATGAGTCACGCTCGATGAGCTCGTAAACGCCACCGCATCGACCGGCCTTGCCAGTGCCGCTCGCAGCAGCTCCGGCGCCTCAGCCGGAACAGCATTCCGGTAGGCATCCACAACGTCCACCGCAGCCCCCGCCACCCGCAGCGCATCCGGAATCACGTCCCGCGCAACCTCGGCCCGCGCAAGCAAGACCCGCTTCCCTGCCGACACCCCCGCAAGGCTCTCCACGAGCGACTCGGCAACATACGTCTCGGGAACCAGCGCCACCGCGAACCCGGCATCGCGCGCCGCCTTCGCAGTCGCCTCGCCCACCGCCGCAACCTTCGGCACGGCACTCTCCGCGGGCGAAATCCCCACCGCCGCCGCGCGTTCCACCAGCGCATGAACTGTATTTGCACTGGTCACGATCAGCCAGTCGTAGCGATCCAGTTGCTGCAGCGCGTGATCGAGAGGCTCGCAGTTCTTCGGCGGCTTGATCTCAAGCACCGGCACTTCCACCGCCTCAGCCCCCAGCGCGCGCAAACCTTCGCTCAGCTTTCCGGCCTGGTGGCGTGCGCGCGTCACCAAAACGCGCCGGCCGGCCAGCGGGAGGCTCATGATCAGTCCGCCCCACCAGGTATTGGCGCGGCGTCGTGCAGCAGTTCGGCCGCCCCTGCCTCCAGCAGCTTCCTCGCCGCCAACTGTCCGAACGCTTCGGAATTCGCGTGCTGCCGCGGCGCCGTCTCGCGCACGCGAATCGTCTTGCCGGTAACCGGATCGGCCACCACGCCGAAGATCTCCATCAAACCAACCTGCGGCGACTCGGTGCGGCAGTGTACTCCGATAGGCACCTGGCATCCGCCGCCCAGCGCGGCCAGCGCCGCCCGCTCCGCAGTCACCGCAAACCGAGTCGCCGGAGCATCCAGGAACGCGAGCGCTGCGATCGTCTTCTCGTCGTCCTTGCGCGTCTCGATGCCGAGCGCGCCCTGTCCCGCAGCTGGGCAAAAATCCTCCGGCTTGAACCGCTCGCGCACCCATTCGGTCTTCTCAAGCCGGTCGAGCCCGGCCCCTGCCAGCAGAATCGCCTCAACCTGTCCCTCGCCGAGCTTGCGCAGCCGCGTATCCACGTTGCCTCGGAACTCCACCGCCTCAATGTCCGGCCGCAGCGCCTTCAACTGCGCTCGCCGGCGCTGGCTGCTCGTTCCAACGCGCGCGCCGTGCGGCACCTCGGCCAGGCTCATGAACTTCACGCTCACCAGCACATCCCGCGCATCAACCCGCGGCGGAGTCGCCGCCAGCGCAAACCCCTCGGGCAGCTCCGTCGGCAGGTCCTTCAGCGAATGCACAGCGAGATCCACGCGGCCCTCGGCCAGCGCCTCTTCAATCTCTTTTGTGAACATCCCCTTCGCAGTGCCGGACTCTGCCACCACCTGCGCGAAGGTGACCGCCTGCAACCGGTCGCCTGTCGTCTTGATGATCTCGATTTCGACCCCGTGGCCCTGCCCGCGCAGCAGATCGGCAATATGATTCGCCTGCCACAGCGCAAGCTGCGAGCCCCGGCTCCCGATGCGAAGCTTCATCGCCGCCCCGCGACGCTGGCTTGCTTCTCGGGCGTAGATTCATTCCCCGCGGCACGCGAATTCGACGCCGCATCGTTCACAGCCTCAGGCCCGGCCTGCGGATTGGCGGCCGACGGCAGCGACCACGTCTCGCACAGCGCCTCCACGCGCACCGAATCGTTCTCGCGCGCAGCCTGTTTGAGCGCCTGCATCGGCGGATGCAGAAACTTGTTCACCAGCCCGCGCGTCAGCGCCTCCACCGCCGCCAGTTGCTCCGGCGTGAGCGGTCCGAGCCGCGCCTGGATGCGCCTCATCTCGGCCTGCCGCATCTCTTCCGCCTGCCTTTGCAGCGCCACAATCGCCGGCGCCACGTTGACCGCGCGCTGCCGCTGGTTGAACCGCTCCACTTCCTCGGCGATAAGCGCTTCGGCGTCCGTTGCCACGCGGCTGCGCTCCGCGATGTGCGCCGCGGCCACCTGCTGCAGGTCGTCGATGTCGTAAACGAACAGGCCTTCGAGCTTGTTCATCGCCGGGTCCACATCGCGCGGCACGGCAATGTCGATAAAGAACATGGGCCGGTTGCGCCGCCGGTGCAGAAAGGCCTGCCCGTGCTCGGGCCTGAAGATATGGTGCGGAGCTCCGGTCGAAGTGATAATAATGTCCGCCTCTGCCGCATGGTCGTAGAGCTGCTCGAACGGGATCACGCGCCCGTTGAAGGGCTCCGCGATGCGCAGCGCGCGTTCCATCGTGCGGTTGGTCACCAGGATCGCGCCCGCTCCCTGCTGAACGAGGTGGCGCGCAGCCAGCTCGCTCATCTTGCCCGCGCCCACCAGGAACACCGTGCGTCCATTCAGTGATCCAAAGATCTTCCGCGCCAGCTCCACCGCAACCGACGCGATCGAGACTGAACTCGACCCGATCTCCGTCTCGGTCCGCACGCGCTTTGCCGCCGAAAACGCGCCCTGCATCAGGTGCTCGAGCTCGCTTCCCACCGTGCCTGCGTTGCGCGCCGCGGCGTATGCTTCCTTCACCTGCCCCAGGATCTGCGGCTCGCCAACAACCATCGAGTCCAGGCTCGCGGCCACGCGGTACACGTGCCGAACGGCATGATGTTCGCGGTGCTGATACAGGTGCCCTGTAAGCAGGGCCGGGTCCAGCCTGAACTGCGCGCACAGGAACTCCGCCAGGTCCACATCGGGAGAGGCGAGCGAAGTAATGAGCTCGACTCGATTGCAGGTCGAGACAATCATGCACTCGGCCACGCCGGGCAGCCCCGCAAGCGCACGGGTAATCTCCGGCAGGTCTTCGCGCGAAATCGCCACCTTCTCCCGAAGCTCGATCGGAGCGGTCTTGTGGTTGATGCCAAGCACGGTGATCGTCATGGGGCACCGTACCTGTGCACCTGGCTGAATGTATTCGCGGCCCACACGGCCAGCATCACCAGGAATACCAATCCGGAAAGATAAGCGGCCTTGCGCCCCCGCAGCCCCGCGCGGCTGCGCCAGAACAGCAGCAGCACGTAAGAGACCCACATCACAAACGAGGCCAGAATCTTTGGATCGCGAAAGTATGCCGCGCCGAGGTCCGTCTCCTGCACCAGCACCGACCCGATAACCAGCCCCACCGTCATGCACGGGAAGCCGAACAGCAGCGTGGCGTGTGCAATGCGCTCCAGGGTGTCGAGCGGCGGCAGCCAGTCCCGCGAAACGCGGCGCGAAAGTTGCCGCGCGTCCGGGCCCGGCTTGAGCTTGGCCTTGATGCGGCGCTCCTGCATCAGGTAGAGCGCCGACGCCATAATGCTGAACCCCAGCGCGGCGTAGGCCGACATCAGAGCAAGCACATGCGCCACCAGCCAGCTCATCCGAACGCCGTAAGACGGAAACACGTACTTCTCCATCCCAAGCGACGGCACAAAGACAATAAAGAACGTGATCGGCAGCGCAAAAATGCCCAGCGACATGGCCCCGTAGAGCCACCACACAAGGAAGAACAGTCCCGCGACCACCAGGCCCAGCAAGGACTCGACTTCGCGCACGCCCACCGGCATCCAGCGGTGCGCCAGGGCCAGCATCTCAACCACTGAAACGAAGTGGAAGAAGATGGCCAGCCCGCCCACGTGGACGCAGATGGACCGCCAGCGCTGATTGTCATGGAGTACGGCGGGGAACACAGCAATGCTGGCTCCTGCATAAAGAATCGCCGCCACTCTGAGCCAAAGCAAAACCATTCTGCTGTTTACGTTAAGCCGTAACTATTCAGTATAACTGTGATCCTAATCACCAGACGGGTTGGCGGCATCTCGTGGGATTTGCCGGGGCTCGAACACCGCCAGGCGATCGACGTGTCATTTCAGTCACCTGTATCGGATGACCGCCGATATCTTGAAATGGGGCCACCGGTGCGTCATTCTGGTCAAACGAGAGACATTTTTGAGGATTACGAACCAGCAGCTCGAGGGCGAGATTGCGGCGCTCGGCGCGGAGGCCGACGATAGGCTTGTGCGCGCCCGCGAACTGTTCGTCGAGTCGGCCCGCCTTCGGGTGCAGGCCGACCACCTGAAGCGCCTCCTCGAGATCAGGTCAGAAGCCGGCTGCGACTCAGGCCCCGACTCCGGTCTTGTCTCCTTCGTCCTCGTCGGGCTCATCTCCCCGGATCGCGACGAAGCTGCGCCGGCCTGCGCCGTTATATGGACCGGCTCAGCCGATTTCCCCAAAGAGATGCAGATCCGCGTGAGGGCCGGCTGGAACCGCGCCGTACCCCTAGAAGCCGTCCGCTATTTCAACGACATGCTCGACGAATGGAAGAGGATGTCGCAATCCCAGCCCGATACAGTGCTCGCCATGCTCTCGGAGCTATCCGCCGGCCCCGTCCGCGCGATCCAGCAGGGCACGATGCAGAAAGACCGCGCCGTCGTCCTCATCGAACAGGTGCTCGGCGACGCCAGCCTCATGCCCGGCGCCGCGCTTGCGAAATAACCCCGGATCACCCAGCCACCCCCCAATTTCAGGCCTCGTTCTCCACACCCGGCCCGCGCTCGCCTCGCGATACTCTGGAGTGAATCGTGATCCGCAACGAGGCCCAACCCGAAGCCGCTGAGCTGATCCCTTCCGAAGCCGAATCGCCAGCCCCCGAAAAATCCGCGGAACTCACGCCGTTCATGCGCCAGTGGTCCGCAGCCAAGCGCGAAAACCCTGACGCACTGCTGTTCTTCCGCATGGGCGACTTCTACGAGCTCTTCTACGACGACGCGGTCACCGCCAGCCGCGAGCTCCAGCTCACCCTCACCGCCCGCGACCGCGAACGCGCCGTCCCCATGTGCGGCGTCCCCTACCACTCCGTCGAAACCTACCTCACCCGCCTGTTGCGCAAGGGCTTCCGCATCGCCATCTGCGAGCAAATGGAGGACCCCAAGCTCACCAAAAAGATCGTCAAGCGCGAAGTCATCCGCGTGCTTTCTCCCGGCACCGCCCTAGACACCGCCCTCGGCCAGGAACAGAACAACTACCTCGCCGCCTACTTCGAACCCGCCCCGCCCGCCTCGTCCAAACCCGTATCCGCCAAACCGCCTCACCTCTGCGCCATCGCCCTCCTCGACGTTTCCACCGGCGAGTTCCGCACCGCCGAGTTCGCCGGCCCCTCCGCCCGCGCCCAGGCCGCCGACGCCATCCTGATGGCCTCGCCCAGCGAAGTCCTGCTCGGCACAAGCGCCGAGATTCCCGCCGGTCTCGACCGCATCCCCGCCCGCACCCGCATAGAGGACTGGGTCTGGACCCGCGACTTCGCCATCCCCCTCGTCGAGCGCCAGCTCAAAGTGCGCACGCTCGAGGGCTTCGGCCTCGTCGGCCACGAACCCGCCGCCATCGCCGCCGGCGCAGTCCTCCACTACGTCCGCACCACGCAGAAGAACGAGGCCCTCCACATCGACTCGCTCCGCTTCCAGGAGCATTCCACCGCCCTCGAGCTCGACCAGGTCACCGTCCGCAATCTCGAACTCGTCGAGCCGCTTTTTCAGGGACAAGACGACCGCGCCACCCTCTTCCACACCCTCGACTGCTGCTCCACCCCCATGGGCAAGCGCCTCCTGCGCGCCACCATCCTGCGCCCCCTCATCGAAGCCCCCCAGATCGAGTCCCGCTTCGAAGCCGTCGACGAAACCGCCCGCGACCTCGTCCGCCGCGAAGAGCTTCGCCGCGCCTTCACGGGCCTCCTCGATCTCGAACGCCTCCTCGCCCGCCTCTCGCTCGACTCCGCCGGCCCCCGCGACGTCTGCGCCCTCGGCGCCAGCCTCTCACGCCTGCCCGCCGTCAAATCGGCAGTCGAAGCCCTCACCTCCCCGCTCTGGCGCGACCTCGCAACCCGCCTCGATCCCCTCGACGACGTAACCTCCCGCATCGCCGCAACCCTCGTCCCCGAGCCGCCCCTCACCCTCGCTGACGGCGGAGTCATCGCCCCCGCCATCGACCCCGAACTCGACGACCTCCGCACCATCTCCTCCACCGGCCGCCAGTCCATCGCCGCCATTGAAGACCGCGAGCGCCAGCGCACCGGCATCGGCTCCCTCAAGGTCCGCTATAACTCCGTCTTCGGCTACTACATCGAGATCACCAAGTCCAACCTCGCCCTCGCCCCAGCCGACTACGAGCGCAAGCAAACCCTCGTCAACGCCGAGCGCTTCACCACCCCCGAGCTCAAGGACTACGAATCCAAAATCCTCACCGCCCACGACCGCTCCATCGAAATCGAAAAGCGCATCTTCGCCGACCTCCGCCGCTCAGTCCTCGCCGCCGCCGGCCGCATCCGCCGCGCCTCCGCTGCCGTCGCTGAAGCCGACCTGCTCGCAAACTTCGCCCACCTCGCCTCGCTGCGCAGCTATGTCCGCCCCCAGCTCGCCGAAGAACCCGTGCTCGAAGCCGTCGCCGCCCGCCATCCCGTCATCGAGCAGTGGCTTGAAGAAACCCGCGATGGCCGCTTCATCCCCAATGACTTCTTTCTAAGCGCCACAGACGAAGGCCCGAGCCTCTTACTTATAACCGGACCTAACATGGGCGGTAAGTCCACTTATCTCCGCACCGCCGCCATGTTAGTCCTCATGGCGCAGATGGGCAGCTTTGTCCCCGCCGCCAGCCTCCGCCTCGGCCTCGCCGACCGCATCTACACCCGCATCGGCGCCAGCGACAACGTCGCCCGCGGCCGCTCCACCTTCATGGTCGAGATGACCGAGACCGCCACCATCCTCAACACCGCCTCGCGCCGCTCCCTCATCCTCCTCGACGAGATGGGCCGCGGCACCGCCACCTTCGACGGCCTCTCCCTCGCCTGGGCCACCGTCGAGTTCCTCCACGCCGAAGCCGGCGCGCGCACTCTCTTCGCCACCCACTATCACGAGCTCACCATGCTCGCGGAAAAACTTCCCCGCGTGCGAAACCTCCGCGTCGGCGTCAAAGAGAGCCCAAGCGGAATCGTCTTCCTCCACACCATCGAGCCAGGCCCCGCCAGCAAGAGCTACGGCATTGAAGTCGCAAAACTCGCCGGCCTCCCTCCCGCCGTAATCGAGCGCGCCCGCCGCATCCTCCGCCAGCACGAGAAGCAGGAGCGCCAGTCCGTCGGCGCCGAAACCACCCCCGAGCCCATGCAGCTCACCATCTTCACCCCGCTCTCGCAGCGCATCGTCGACCGCCTCGAATCCATCGACGTCAACTCCCTCACTCCCCTCCAGGCCCTCAATCTCCTTGAAGAACTCCAGGGCGAAGTCAAGAAGAAATCCTGACCCGCTCGCCCCTAGCGAGATCACAGTTGCGCGCCCAGACGCCGCCCGAAAATCCAAAGCCTGTCACAAAATCATTCCCTCAATTACATATCTGTAGGAACACTTCCGTTCCACTGCACTAGCCGCAGCGTCCCCCCTGTCCCCGCTGAAACGGCTACCCAACGAGGAGAATTTATGCACACCGACCTCCCCCTAGGTCCTGGTCCGCGGCAGATCTCTTTGGGCTCCCCTGCTCTGCCTAGCCTTAACTCAAGAATGTGCAATCGAATTGCCACTGGATTTGCCGCCGCGCTCGCCTTCACGGCTCTGCTCGCGGCCACAGCCCATGCGCAGGTCGCACCATCCGCGTCCACTCCCGCCGGCTACACCGGCGCGACACCTCTCGAAGTGATGAATGGCCAGGCCACTCTCGCGGGCCACCTTCCCGCCGCGCAAAAACTGCGCCTGGTCCTGGGCCTGCAGCCCCCGCACATGGCCGAAGAAGAAGCGTTCCTTGTGGATTTGCAGACCAAGGGTTCCCCGAACTTCCACAAATATCCAACCCCCGAAGAGTGGAACGCGCGTTTCGCGCCCGCTGCCGAGGATGAACAGAAGGTTGTCGACTGGGCTCAGAGCCAGGGCCTCTCCGTCACCCATCGCTACGCCAACCGGCTCATCGTCGATGTGGAAGGAACATCGGACGTCGTCGAAAAGGCCTTCGCCGTCCAGATGAACCAGTACAAGCTTGCGACAGGCGTCGAGTTCTCGAACGACCGCGACCCTGTAATCCCCGGCCATTTGGTTGGGATTCTCCACTCAGTCGGAGGATTGAACAGCATCCAGCGCGTGCACGCGCCGCACGAGGGCTCGATTCAGGATACGAGCGCGATGTACTCTCCTCTCGCCCAATTGCCTGTGAGTCCGGGTTTTCACGCCGATGGCAACCGGGCCGCGTACGATGCCGCGGTAAAAGCCAATCAGGAGCGCGCGGGCACTGACAACTCCGTCAAGCTCATGGCCGGCGCGGCCAACTCCGGCGGCAACCCTACGCCGGGAGTGACAAACGGCTTTATCGACCCCACTGATGTCTACAGTTCCTACGGCTACGACTACGGCGCGCTCCAGAACCAGGGGCACTGCTGCAACCCGTTCCACGTCGCCGGCGGCTCGCCACCCGCCACCTCCATCGGAATCGCGACTGCGGGAGCATTTGCGAACTCTGACATCGTGGGCTTTTCGAACCAGTATCCTTACCTCGCCTACAACATCAACGCCGTCTGGATCGACGGCACGCCGACGTGCTGCAACGACGAGACCACGCTCGACACCGAATGGGCGATGGCCACGGCCAACAGCTTCGGCTCCTATCTCGATACGTCCCACGTATGGGTTTACGAAGGCGCGAACAATCTTCTGTCCACCTTCACTGACATTTACAACCAGATGCTCAGCGACGGCCACGCGCGCATCTTCTCCACAAGCTGGGGCTGCGCAGAGAATGCGTGCGCAACCGGCAGCTATATGGACACCAACCACGCCATATTCAACTCCATGCTCGGCCAGGGGTGGACGATCATGGCCCTCTCGCACGACTACGGCGCCACTGGCGCCTGCGACAACGCGTTGCGCGTCACTTACCCCGGCTCGGATCCGGATGCGATCTCGGTCGGCGGCACCAGCCTCGCGCTCTTCAACGATGGAACATTCAGCTCCGAAACCGCATGGTCCGGCGGCCACTCGGCCGGATCCTGCGGCAGTAACGATGGAGGCTCCGGCGGCGGATGCAGCGCTCACTTCGGCGCTCCCGGTTATCAGAGCTCCCCATACTGCGGCGCGGGCTCGCGCAGCGTTCCCGATCTCGCATTGAATGCGGGCTATGGACAGAACTATTACTTCGCCGGAGCCCTGAGAGGCGTCGGCGGCACCAGTATCTCCACGCCGCAGGTTGCGGGCTTCATGGCGCAGGAGAATGCCTATCTAATGGCCATCGGCACCGGTTGCGGCGCCGGATTCGCATCCACCTGCTCGCCCATGGGCGACCCCCACGGGGCAATCTACCGGCAGGGCTACACACCCTCGTCCTCCACGCACGTTCCCTTCTACGACATAACATCGGGATGCAATTCGAACGACATCACCGATCTCTACGGCCTCGGCTACTACTGCGCCGGAGCGGGCTACGACGCAATCACTGGATGGGGCTCCTTCAATGCCCTCCAGCTATCCTGGGCCATCAGCTCGTTCTACTCCGGCGGGTACAGCAATCCGACTGTCGCCTTTTCCGGACCGACCGTCAGCACCGGTTCCTACACCTGGTTCCATACTGACCAGACCATCGGCTGGACGATCACGGCGAACGCCTGCTGCGGATACGTTCCAACCGGAATCGCCGGGTACTCCAATCAATGGGACGCTTCTTTCTCCGACCCCACCTCCGAAGCGCACCAGGGCACAGGAAATCTCTTCTACAGCGGCCCTGCCGTGAAAAACACGAACACCGGGTCCGTGCTTCTCTCCTCGGCCGGCCAGGGTTGCCACTACCTCACGGTCTACGGTTTCGACAACACGGGCTTCGTCACCGGCAACCAGTACTACTACTGGATCTGCTACGACACCATTGTGCCCACCATTACCATCGCCACCAATCCTGTCACGTCAGGAACAGTCTGGGTCAATCACCCCGTCACCGTTACGCTTACGGCGACCGATCCCGGCAGCTCCGCTTCCGGCATCTACAGAACCTACTACGCCGCCAACACTGGAGCGTGCTTCCCTGGAAGTCTCGCCGCATGCACGGTCTATTCCGCCCCGTTTACCATCTCCACTCCCGGCCAGACCTATGTCTACTACTGGACCCAGGACAACGCGGGCAATGTCTCAGGCGAACCCTATCAGTGGATAAGCATCGACGAGATTGCTCCGGTCTCCAAGGCCGCCCTCGCCGGAACCATCTACAGCGGCACCACCTATAAGACAGCCGTGAACGTCAGTCTCAGCGCATCTGACGCCGGCGGCAGCGGACTCAAGCACACCTTCTACAAACTCGACGGCGGGGCGCAGGTGACGTATGCGGCAGCCTTCACCGTCTCGACGCTTGGCAGCCATACCGTCACATACTGGAGCACCGACAACGCGGGTAACACTGAGGTCGCGAAAACAGTCAGCTTCTCCATCGTGTCCCCAACCACCGCTGCGCTGGTCGCAACACCCAACCCATCGGTGCACCTCCAGTCGGTCACCATGACCGCAACCATAACCGCCACCGTCTCCGGCACGCCCACCGGTTCGGTCATCTTCTACAACGGGGCCACCAACCTCGGCTCCGGCACTCTCTCCGGCGGCGTGGCAACTCTCTCAACCACGGCGCTGCCTCTGGGCGCGCTCACCTTGCAGGCGTCTTATGCGGGATCAGGCAACTTCCTCGCCTCCAACTCCGCTCCCTTCAACCAGACTGTGAACAAGGCCACGCCAACCGTTTCGCCGTGGCCCACGGCGAGCACAATCACCTACGGCCAGACCCTCGGCTCATCCACGCTCACCGGAGGCACGGCTTCGGTGCCCGGCACCTTCGCGTGGTCCGCGCCGTCCATCGTTCCTCACGCCGGAGTGCAGTCCAGAAGCGTGACCTTCACACCCACTGACACGACCAACTACAACTCGGTCATCGCCCTCGTAACGATCACGGTGAACAAGGCCACCCCAACCGTTTCAACATGGCCAACGGCGAGCAATATCCCCTTCGGCCAGACCCTCGGTTCATCCACGCTCACCGGAGGAACGGCCTCGGTGCCCGGCACCTTCGCCTGGTCCCTGCCGTCCATCGTTCCACACATCGGTGTGCAGTCCAGAAACGTGACCTTCACCCCCACTGACACGACCAACTACAACACGACCAGCGGTTACGTGACGATCACAGTGATCAAAGGCACGCCCACCGTTTCAACGTGGCCCACTGGGAGCGCCATCACCTTCGGCCAGACGCTCGCTGCATCTACGCTGACCGGAGGCACGGCCTCGGTACCGGGCACATTCGCATGGACCGTGCCGTCCATCGTTCCCCACATCGGCGTGCAGTCCAGGAGCGTGACCTTCACGCCCACCGACACAACCGACTACAACACCGTCTCCGGTTACTCCACGGTCACGGTCAACAAGGCCACGCCCACCGTGTCAACGTGGCCAACGGCAAGCACGATCACCTTCGGCCAGACTCTAGCTTCATCCACACTCACCGGAGGCGCAGCCTCGGTGGCGGGCACCTTCGCTTGGTCCGCGCCGTCCATTGCTCCACACGCCGGCGTGCAGTCCAGGAGCGTGACCTTCACACCCACCGATACGACCGACTACAACACGGTCATCGGCCTAGTGACGATCACGGTCAACAAGGCCACGCCCACCATCACATGGGCGACACCGGCGCCAATTACTCATGGCACCGCGTTGAGCGGAACGCAACTCGATGCGAGCTCCTCGGTCGCAGGCACGTTTGTGTACTCGCCTGCAGCTGGAACAGTCCTCGCGGCGGGGTCGCACACGCTCTCCGTCACACTCACCCCAACCGACACGGCGGACTACAACACGGCCTCCGCATCGGTCTCGCTGACAGTGAACTAAGCCAAGCAGCCGCGTGCAGGAGAGAAAACTCCTGCACGCGGCGACATCCCCCTGGGAAGATATCCCCTGCCCCATTTCTTCGGCCAGTTCGGTCGCCGAATCAACACTACACATGCAGTAGCTTTCTACAACAAGAACAAGCGGAGACTTTTCAGCCACATGATGCGAAAATCGGCGCGGAGACATCTTGACGGCGGGCGGCAGGCCGGGTGCTCACGAAGTGAACCACGCGAGTCGCGAGCTCAAAAGCAAGTCCTGGCCACCCCATCCCATTCTTCACAGACAACGGCTCCGCCCCCGTGTTATTCTCCCGCCGAATTCTCACGGAGTCCCTTTTATCGCTTGTAATTGCTTGAGCTGATGTCGTACTTCTCCCCCAGGCTACCCTCCTGCTGCATGGTGATGACGTGAGAACGATCAAGCCGAGCGAGCATATCGGCCGAGGTGCATTGCCATGTTTCCTTTTGCAAATTGCGTCGCGTCCTTCAAGTCCCAGCCTTCACGCACATCCAACTTGGCCCGATTCCTGCGGAATACTCCCTGGGTTCTTTTGTGCCTGGTCGCTGTCGCGGTCGCGCAGCCGGCGGCGCATTACAGCCCCTCCTCGGTCAACATAGGTGGCGGCTTCAACGCGCCCAATGGGACTGCGGTGAACGGCTCCGGCAATCTCTCCGTAACGGAAACGGGCAACAACGCGGTGAACGTGACCCCGCCCGGTAGCGTTCAGCTGCCCACTCAGGCGGTGGGAAGCACAAGCGGCGTCGCCACGCTGACCTTTACCTTCGACAGCGGTGGGACCATCGGCGCGCCGGCTGTTCTGACCATGGGGGCCAGCGGGCTCGACTTCGCCGATGCAGGGACGGGAAGCTGCACCACCAACGGCTCCGGACATCTCTACAGCCCGGGCGACACCTGCACCGTGGACATAACCTTCACGCCGAAATACCCGGGAATGCGGAAGGGCGCCGTGGACCTCGTAGACACCTCGGCCGCGGTGGTTGCCACGGTCCTGGTCTATGGCATAGGCACAGGTCCGCAAGCGGTTTTCAGCCCAGCCACCCGGGCAGTTTTGCCCGAGGCCTCACCCGGCTACAACCACTTTGGCATTGCCGTAGATGGCGCCGGCAACGTCTATCTCTCCTACCTTGTTTATTCTCCGAAGGGGATTCCCGGCGGTTACGTGTATGAGATACCTGCCGGCTGCGCGTCGCCCAGTTGCACTGTCAGGGTGGCAGGGGGATCGCCCAGCGGCATTGCTTTGGACGGCGCCGGCAATCTCTACATCGAATATGAGGGGTTCTTGGGATTTTTCCCCGCTCGTATCGAGGAGATGCCCGCTGGTTGCCGATCGTACACTTGCATGATTCCTTTGGGCGGTGATTTCGCTTTCGACGCCGCTGCCGGCTTGGCCGTCGACAAAAGCGGCAGCATCTATGTGGCCGACGGTCAAAACGTATGGAAGATGCCGGCCGGCTGCACCGACTCGAGTTGCGTCACCCCGATGGGGGGCGGCTACTTCGACAACTCTGTGGGCGTTGCCGTGGACGGCAACGGCACCGTCTACGTCGCAACTGTCTACGGCGGACTGGCAGAGATGCCGAGCAACTGCGCTGATCAGTCCTGCGTGCACACGCCGTTGAGCGGAGTCATCGGCACCGATAACATCTCGGCGGTCGCTGTAGATGGCCCCGGCAACATCTACGTTGGGGATCCGTTCACGAGAACGGTGAAGGAGATCCCCGTTGGCTGCGCATTGTCGAGTTGCGTGGTGACGGTTAGGGGACCTTTAGGCGGTTATCCCCAGGCCCTGGCAGTGGACGATATCGGCAGCGTTTACGTGGGCGTGTTGAGTCAGTTGCTCAAGCTCTACCGCGCCGCGCCCGCCGGCTTGAGCTTCCCCACGCCCACCCCGGCCGGAACATTCGACAGCGCAGATAATCCGCAAGCCGTCACCGTGCAAAACATCGGCAACGATGTGCTGACCTTCCCGCTCCCCGCTGCCGGAACGAATCCGAGCGTCAGCACCAACTTCACCTGGGATGACGCGGCGTCGACATGCGCGCAGACCGATGCCGGCTCGGCATCGGCATTTACGCTGGCCGCGGGAGCCACCTGCTCGATCGCCATCGATTTCGCGCCCACCGCAGCGGGCAGCATCAATGGCGCCGCGATCATGACCTATGACAACCTCTACGTGCCCGGCAACGCCACTCAGACCATCCTGCTGAGCGGCCAGGGGATCAAGGGCACGGCGGAAGTGTCGGCATGGCCAACGGCGAGCGCCATTACCTACGGCCAGACCCTCGCTTCATCCACATTGACCGGAGGCACGGCCTCGGTACCCGGCTCCTTCGCCTGGACCGTGCCGTCCATAGTTCCGCACGCCGGCTCGCAGTCCAGAAGCGTGACCTTCACCCCCACCGATTCGACCAGCTACAACACGGTCACCGGTTACGTCACGATCACGGTCAACAAGGCCGCGCCTACAGTATCGGCATGGCCTGCGGCAACCGCCATCACCTTCGGCCAGACCCTCGCCTCTTCCACCCTGACCGGAGGCACAGCCTCGGTGCCCGGCACATTCGCCTGGACCGTGCCGACCATACTTCCACACATCGGCTCGCAATCCAGAAGCGTGACCTTCACCCCCACCGATTCGACCAACTACAACACGGTCACCGGTTATGTCACGATCACCGTGATCAAAGGCACGCCCACCGTTTCAACGTGGCCCACGGCAAGCACCATCACCTTCGGCCAAACCCTCGCTTCATCCACACTGACCGGCGGCGCCGCTTCGATCGCCGGCACGTTCGCGTGGACCACGCCATCCACGGCCCCGCACGCCGGCTCGCAATCCGAAAGCGTAACGTTCACGCCCACCGATACGACAGACAACAACACCGTTATAGGCACGGTGACGGTGACTGTGAACAAGGCCGCGCCCACCGTATCGGCGTGGCCGACGGCAAGCGCCATCACCTTCGGCCAGACCCTCGCTTCATCCACCCTGACCGGAGGCACAGCCTCAATACCCGGCACCTTCGCATGGACCACGCCATCCACGGCTCCACACGCCGGCTTGCAGTCCGAGAGCGCAACCTTCACGCCCGCCGATTCGGCGGACTACAACACAGTCGCCTCGTCCCTCACCCTCACCGTCAACCAGGCTGCATCTGTCATCGCATGGGCCGCGCCCGCGCCGATTGCCTACGGCACTCCGCTCAGCGCCACTCAATTGAACGCCACTGCCAACGTGCCGGGCACGTTAGCCTACAATCCGCCCGCCGGAACCGTCCTTCATGGAGGCGTGCAGGCCCTCAACGTTACTTTCACGCCAAACGACGCCGCCGACTACGCAACGGCGACCGATTCCGTCACTCTCACGGTCAACCCCATCGCCCCCGCCATTGCGCTGACCTCCTCGGCAAATCCCTCAATCGTCGCCCAGTCCGTCACCTTTACCGCGGCGGTCAGCTCGCCCGCGGGCACGCCCACCGGCTCCGTCACCTTCTGGGATGGCGCCACCCAGCTCAGCTCCGGCATCCTCGCCGCCGGTTCGGCAACTTACGCGACCTCCACGCTCGCCGCCGGCAGCCACTCCATTACCGCGCAGTACTCGGGCGACGGCAACTTTGGCTCAGTCACCAGCACCGCGCTCACCCAGACCGTTTCCGCGCTGAGCATTGGCCCCGCGCCCGGCGCGCCCACCACCGCCAACATCACGCCCGGTGGCGTAGCCAACTTCGTGCTGTCGGTTACGCCTCCAGGCAACAGCCCGGTCAACCTGTCGGTCTCGGGACTTCCCACCGGAGCAACGAGCAGCTTCAGCCCCAACCCCGTTGCTGCCGGAGCGGGCCCCACCAACGTACAGTTCGTGATCAACCTCGCCGGGCAGGCCTCTTCGACTTCGCCGCAACACACTCCGTTGACCCGCATGCCGCTGGCCCTCGGTCTCCTGCTGCTTCCGTTCCTCGGCTTGCGGAGATCGCGCCGCCGCGCCGGCCGCTTCCTGCTGCTTGCGATTCTCGCAATCGCCGGAGCAGCTGTCGCCGCCGGCCTTTCTGGCTGCGCTGGCCACAACTTCAACAACGGCCCCACACCGTCACCAACGCCCGAGGGCGCCTACCCGCTCACGGTAACAGCGACCGCCGGAGCCACGACGCAGACCACCGCCCTCACCCTCAACGTGCAATAACCAAAACCCTCCTTCGGACGGAATCATCCTCCGAAGGAGGGATGTTTTTTAGTACGGTCAGGTTCTTCGTCATCCAGCTCCGTAAATTTTCGATTCCTTAGACCTCTTGTCATCAGCCTCGTAGAACTCCTACTTGCTTTGGAGCAAGTACATACCCCGTCTCGCGCAACGACTGATCCTGCGTTGAGTGCAAACATAAACGCGGGCGGGGACAGGCCCGCAGACCCCCTCACTACATGGAAGCACCCAACTCCTGAGAGGCGCACGCTAGGCACGCTTGCCTCCGTCGGGTGCAATCACAAAAAAGGAATTGAATCAAAAATGTCGATGATCGTAATCCCATGCCAAGCCGGGATCCCTAGGTCCTTGCGCGCTGTCTCCCGCCAATTGGGGCGCACCGCGTCCCGGAACCTGTTCCCGATCTTCATTCCAGCTCTCCTCGCCGCATGCTTCGCGATCTCGCCCATAGCCGCTCAGACGCAGCCGACCCCATCTGGCCTGACCGTGAACTCTGCCACTCAAACCTTCGCGCCTCCTACCAGCGCTCCAGTCATCGGCCCACCGGCCGGAGCGTATAAGCAGTCCTCGCCGAATATTCAGGTCACCATCACCGCTCCCGCCGGCGCGACCATTTACTACACCACTGACGGAACTATACCCACGACCAGCTCGACTCAGTACACCGGCCCGTTCACCGTCACCGGAAACATCTCGCCGGACGGCGTAACCACGCTCGGTGTCGCCGTCGTTCAGGCCATTGCCGTGGCTCAAGGCCAGACCAACAGCCCAGTCTCATCCGCCGTCTACCAACTCAATAGTTCGTCAGTTCAGGGCTTCTTGGACTCAACAAGCGGGGCCTTCGATTGCGTCGTCACCGGATTGGCTGCATTCAGTTCCACCCATCCAACAGGAAACGTCTCCTTCAACGATCTCACCGCCGGTCAGAGCCTCGGCACCGGTACGCTCAGTTCGTATAACAACAATCTGCCGCCCGCGGTGTATTCCGTAAATCCTGTTACATCGAGAGCATCGGGAGGGCTTCTTGTTGTGGGCGATTTCAATGGTGACGGGAAGCCTGACATCGCCACCGGCGGCTCCGTCTTGCTGGGCAACGGAGATGGCACCTTTCAGCCCGCCATCCCCAACGCGGGAACCAGCCCTGGCGTTTTGGTCGCTGGTGACATCAACGACGATGGCAAGCTCGACCTGATTTACGTTAATAAATACGGTAACTACTCTGGTTTCTACACCATGCTCGGCAACGGCGACGGCTCCTTTCAGGCGCCCGTCTACCATGACCTGAGCCCCTTGGGCCCCTATGTCGTCGACATTGCTGCCAGCAATTTCGGCAACGGACATCTCGATCTTGCTGTCGCTGTCGATGGCAACGGCTTCGCCTCCGGCTCCGTCTATGTGCTTTTGGGCAACGGCGATGGCACCTTCCAGGCTCCTGTGAACGTCGCATCGGGGGCACCCCTTGGCGAAATCCTTGCAGCTGATTTCAATGGCGACAAGAAGCTCGATATTGCTTTCCTTAGCGTCTCCAACTTCACCCAAATCTCTGTAGCGCTCGGCAATGGCGATGGCACCTTCCGGTCACCGGAGCCCACTGTTCTCAAATGGGTTGGCGGGGGCTATCTCACAGCCGGAGACTTCAACCACGATGGCCGGACCGACCTGCTCCTCGCGAACCTCGGAGTTGACGAGCTCCTCGGTAATGGTGATGGCACCTTTCAGGAAGCCCGCGTCGTCGACACTAGCGCTGGTTCGTCTGGCATCGTGACAGGTGATTTCTTCCACAACGGCATCACCGATTTTGCCCTCACTCAGATGCCGCAATATTCCATTCCCCTGATCTGGGCCGGCAATGGAGACGGCACCTTCGCCCCCTTCGGCGACGGGGTATTGACTCGCAATGCCACAGCAATCTACCGTCTCGTCGCCGCCGATTTTAATGGTGATGGTTACTCCGATCTCGCTTTTGCGCCGCAAGATCCCAGCGGCAACATCTCGGTGCAGGTTGCTCTTGGCACAGCCTCCGCCTCGAGCTTCGCTGTCCTGAACGATTTCTCGCTGAATCAGGGTGAATTCCCAGTCACCAGGACCTACGACTGTTCCTACGGCGGCGACTCAAATTATCAGGGAGGCAGTTCGCCTCGGTTCACGCACACCTTCACCACACTCCCGCCGCCGCAGTTTTCCCCACCCGCCGGCAAATACGCTCCTGGACAGACCGTCTCGATCACCGATGCGACCGCGGTCTCGACGATCTACTACACCACAGACGGCAGCGTGCCCACCACCAACTCGGCCAAGTACACCGCGCCCGTGGCGCTATCCGGTAACCTAACCTTCAATGCAATGGCAATCGCCCAAGGGTACTTCAATAGCCCAGAAGCCTCGGCCACATACACCCCGGGTCTGGTAACGACCAAAACCTCGCTCGCCTCTTCGGCAGCCTCGGTCGGTGGCGGCCAGCCAATCACCCTCACCGCCACTGTTACCGGCACGTCTCCCACCGGCTCGGTGACTTTCACGGCGGGTTCCACCACGCTGGGCAGCACCAACCTGATCAACGGAACCGCGACGCTGCAACCTTCGTTCGCCACCGCAGGCAACTATTCGGTCAATGCGGCATACTCCGGCGACGGGAACAACGCCACAAGTACCTCGAATGTAGTAAACGTCGCCGTCCAAACGACCGTCCCCACCGTCACCGTAACTCCATATTGGACCACGATGACGAGTGCGCATGTGAACGATCCTGTCACGATCAAAGTAGTCGGTCCATCGGGCTCCCCCACACCCACAGGGACCTTGAGACTTACCGGCGGTGGATGGGTCTCGCCGATTACACCTTGCTGCGGCGGGGACCCAATCTACATTCCTACCGGCAGCATCACTCCCGGCGTCGACATCATGACCGCTATCTACAGTGGCGACAGCAACTACGCGAGTAGCACCGGCTACGCCACCATCGACAACACGACGGGGGGGCCCCCCAACGTCACCGTCTTTCCGACATCGGCCTACATTACCGCCCAGCAGAGCGATACGGTAATTGTCGGTGTGACCTATCCAGGTGGCACACCCACAGGGACGGTAAAGCTCACAGGAGGCGGATGGGCCGGGCAGGCTACCCTGTCTGCCGGCAGCGCCACCATCAACATTCCTGCCGGCGCCCTCGCGTCCGGCCCCGCCGACATGATGACCGCGACCTACAATGGCGACTACGGGAGTTCCGCCGGCATCGCCCCGATTACCGTCGCCGGGCCGGCTGTCACCGCTACATTGGCCAGCATTACCAGCCAGCAGACCGATACGGTAATCGTCAATCCGGGAGACGTCACCGGCGGTTGGGTGTACGTCTACGGGGGCGGATGGGCATCGGATGATACCCCCCTCAGCTATGGTGTCGCCTCTGTAACGATTCCTGCCCCTTCCTTGAATCTCGGCACCGTCACCCTGACGGCGGTATATAACAATGACTACGGCAGCAGGACCGTCGGCACAACCACGATCACCGTCACACAGGCGCCGAAGGCCGCGCCCACAGTTTCGGCCTGGCCAACGGCAAGTACCATCTCCTACGGCAAGACCCTCGCTTCATCCACACTGACCGGAGGCGCTGCCTCGGTTCCCGGCACATTCGCCTGGACCGTGCCGTCCATAGCTCCATACGCCGGCTCGCAGTCCAGAAGCGTGACATTCACCCCCACCGACTCGACCGACTACGGCACCGTCACCGGTTACGTGACGATCGCGGTGAACAAGGGCACGCCCACCGTCTCGGCGTGGCCAACGGCGAGCGCCATCACCTACGGCAAGGCCCTCGCTTCATCCACATTGTCCGGAGGCACAGCCTCGGTACTCGGCACCTTCGCCTGGTCCGCGCCATCCATAGTTCCATACATCGGCGTGCAGTCCAGAAGCGTAACGTTCACCCCCACTGACACAACCAACTACAACACGGTGATCGGGTACCTGACGATCACGGTGAACAAGGCTGCGCCTACCATCTCGGCATGGCCGACGGCAAGCTCCATAAGCTACGGCAAGACACTCGCTTCATCCACCCTGACCGGAGGCACTGCCTCGGTGCCCGGCGCCTTCGCCTGGTCCGCGCCGTCCATAGTTCCATACGCCGGCCTGCAGTCCAGAAGCGTGACATTCACTCCCAGTGATTCGACCAACTACAACACGGTCATCGGTTACGTCACGATCACTGTGAACAAAGCCACTCCCACCGTTTCGGCGTGGCCAACGGCGAGCGCCATCTCCTACGGGCCGACACTCGCTTCATCCGCACTCACCGGAGGCTCAGCCTCGGTACCCGGCGCCTTCGCATGGACAGTGCCGTCTATAGTTCCACAGTTCGGCGTGCAGTCCAGAAGCGTGACCTTCACCCCCGCTGATTCGAATGACTACAACACGGTCACCGGTTACGTCACGATCACGGTAAAGGCCATGCCCACCGTTTCGGCGTGGCCCGCGGCAAGCAGCATCTCCTACGGTCAGACCCTCGCTTCATCCACTCTGACCGGAGGATCAGCCTCCGTACCCGGCACCTTCGTCTGGTCCGTGCCTTCCATCGTTCCACACGCCGGTGTGCAGTCCAGAAGCGTCACCTTCACCCCCACCGATTCGACCAACTACGGCACCGTCACCGGTTACGTGACGATCACGGTGAACAAGGCCACTCCCACCGCTTCGGCGTGGCCTGTGGCGAGCGCCATTCCCTACGGCGAGACGCTCGCCTCATCCACCCTGACCGGAGGCACAGCCTCGGTGCCCGGCACTTTCGCCTGGTCCGTGCCATCCATAGTTCCACACATTGGCGTGCAGTCGAGAAGCGTAACATTCACCCCAACTGACACGACCGACTACAACACGGTCTCCGGTTACGTCACGATCACGGTCAACAAGGCCACACCCATCATTTCGGCGTGGCCAACGGCAAGCACAATCACCCTCGGCCAGACCCTCGCTTCATCCACCCTCACCGGAGGCACAGCCTCGGTGCCCGGCGCCTTTGCCTGGTCCGCGCCGTCCATTGCTCCATATGCCGGTGTCCAGTCCAGAAGCGTGACCTTCACTCCCGCCGACACGACCGACTACAACACGGTCATCGGGTACGTGACGATCAGGGTGAACTAGGCCCAGCGTCGTGCAGGAGAGAGAAGGCCCTGCTGGCAGGAATCATCACCATGAGAGGTCATCCCGGTCCTTCGCATTTGGAGACCGGGGATCGAAGCCCCGTTTTTCCGCGAGCTCGGCCTGCAATTCGATACCACACATGTAGTAGGGTTCTACCACGAAGAAATAGCGAAAGCGGATTTTTTACCGCATCATGGGAAAATCGGCTCCGGTCCATCCCTCCCTAATGGCTGACGTGTATCCCGCCCTGCTATACTCAAGGTGTCTGGAAACAGACCCGTCAATGCCCGCCGAGTGCGGGCATTCGCATTTCAGTGGGAGGAACCATGCCGGCCCCGCGGCAGAAACACGACCACCCCCCACCCAGAGGTAACCACGATAAGCCTGGAACCTCCGGAGACGTTAGCGGGGAAAATAAATACCCCCCTCCCCCCTATAAAATTTCCTGTGAGTTAAAATCGAATTCTAAGTTATTATAAATAAGTAGCTTACCGAAACACCCACGTCGACCGACCGGTCTCCTCAGCGGCTCCGCCCGGTGAGCTCAATCGCCTTGTTATCTTATACTTAACGATCCGAAGACCGGTGCTTTTCCACCCGCTTAAGCGCCCTTATTCGCGCCTTATCGCTCCGATTTTCATCGCCGGTCACCGGCTCTAAGAATGGATTAGTATCGCGGGACCGCGGGATCCACCTGCGCCGACCACGCATCGATGCCGCCGCGCATCGACTGCGCCTGCTCGAATCCCTGGTTCCGAAGCCAAGCCGTCACGTTCAGCGACCGCTGCCCGTGATGGCACAGCACCACAAGTCGCTCATCCGGATCGAGTTCCTGGTGTGCGCGAGCCGGCACATCGCCCATCGGCATCAGAACGCTGCCGTCGATGTGCGCCGCCTCGAACTCCCACAGCTCACGCACATCGATCAGCCGCGCCTTCTTCTCGCGAACCAGCTCCGCCGCTTCCACGGGAGCAATTTCGTAGTCCAGCACGCCTACTGTCCTCCAGACTTGGCCTTGATCAGGTCGTCCAGCAGGTCCGGCTTCCCTTCGATCTTCACCAGGTGCGGAAACTTCGGTCCGCCGGTGTAATCCACCGTGATCGTCTTGTAGTAGTCGTCCGAAACCACAAGCAGCGAAACCGGTTGCTGGGCCTTTAGCGCGTCCTCGATCAGGTCGTGCGTATAGAGGCGCCCGTTCACGCCCGCGACCTTCATGCCGGCTCCGATGCCCGCCTTGAACGCCGGGCTGCCCACGATGGATTCATTCACCGTGCCGTCCTGCCCCAGCGTGAGCCCGAGTGAATACGCATCGCCCGCGCCCCCGCGCCTGCCGGGCAGCTTGATCGGCTCGGCGTTGTATTCCACCTTCCAGCCGCCGTTCTCAATTCCGCCCAGCGGCGCCTCGGGAGCCGTAGAGTCGAGCCGATCCTGCAGAAAGTCGCTCCAGTCGTACGGCGCAACGCTGTTGAGCGTCTGGACGACTTGCTCGAAGGTGTAGGTCTTGACCTGCGGGCCGTCGTTGGGCCCGCCGTGGAAGATGTGGCAGAAGTCGTCGATCTCCTTCTGGCCCTTGGTCTGGTTGTGGATGATGGTCGCGACTTCAAGCCATAGCAGGTCGCCCTCGTCGTAGTAGTCCGTGCCGCGCACCCAGTCGGGCCAGCCGCGAGCCGGTCGGATGCCGGGCACGCCCACCGCCGTGTCGAGCAGCGGCCGCCATGTGCGGCCCGGCCGGCCCGGCCCGAGAGATGCAGCGATGCTCGCGAGGTATTCGTGGTACTGGTCGGGCGTCCAAAGGCCGCTCCGCGCCGCGAGCATCGGGCCAAGGTAATCGGTGAGGCCCTCGTAAACCCACAGCAGATCGTCCTTCATGGGCTGCTCGAAATCCGGCGTAGTCAGGTCGGCTGGGCGGCGGAACTTGCCGTTCCACGAGTGAACGAATTCGTGCGGCAGCAGGCCCCCGACCATGAATGCAGCAGACGGCTCAAGAAACACCCGCTCTGGCAGGCGGCTGTCGTTCGACTCATGATGCTCGAGGCCGAAGTGCGCTACGTGGTCGCTGAGCGTAAGCAGAAAGTGATAATCGCGATAGTGGCGCGCGCCAAAGAGCTTGCCGGATTCGGCGACCACGTTTGTGAGGCCCTTCTGCACCGCGGGACTCATGTTGAGCGCGGCGGCGCTGTCGGCGACGAGGTCGATCTCGTGGTGGATCGGCTCGCCCGGCGGCGTGAGGTCAATCGAGCGGTAGAATTCGCCTGCAATTACAGGCGAATCCACCAGCAGCTCGAGCGAGATAGGCTTGAAAGTGACTTCGCTTCCCCCCTGGCCGGCGACGGGAAGAGCAGTGCCGAACTTCCAGCCGTCGGGGTACTTGATCTTCGCGTCGAACATCAGCTTGTCGGATGTTGTGCCGGCGGGATAGAGGACGACCTCGTTCCATTCAAGGACAAGCAGTTTGTCCGTAGCCGAGGCTCCCGCGGTCTCGATGTAGTCGTATGCGACGTGCAGCTTCGTCTCGCCCTTGGGCACATCGATGTGGAACGTCCACACGTCGGCAAGATCGCGCTTCCAGGGAATGGTCTTTCCTGCCGCGTCGAATTTGAGACCCGTCAGGTTCGACACCGGGCCGTCGGGCCCGTGCTCCCCGGGTATCCACTTGGGATAGTAGAGCGTGAGCGGCCCCTCTGCTACGGGCAGCATCTCTTCCACGTGCAACAGCTTCTGCGAAACGCGCGTAGCATCCACGCTCACCGATATATTTTCGGCCAGTGCTGCGAGCGAGACCGAAAACACGCCAAACGCACACGCCAGCCCAACGCGAACGAATTTCATCCTCTCCCCCCATTGATTCGCTATCCGTGCCTTTATACCAGACATTTAGATCATATGGCCCAATCGATTCGGGCCGACATTTACCCTGATAACTATGCCCCCGATCCTCAACGCGCAATCCATCACCAAACAATTCGGCGCTTCTCCGCTGTTCCGGGGCATCTCGTTCACCGTCGAGGACGGGGACCGCATCGGCCTGATCGGCCCGAACGGCGCGGGGAAATCGACGCTGCTTGCGCTGCTTGCCGGGCAGATTGCTCCCGATGAAGGCGACTTGGCCGTGCGCAAGCGCGCCCGCACTGCATACGTTCCGCAGGACTCGCGCTTTGAGCCGGGCCTGACCGTGCGCGACGTTCTGGAACGCGCGATGGCCGCCGCTCACATTCCGGAGGCCGATCGCGAAGGCGTCCTGCGCGAGCTCTCCGGGCGCACCGGATTCGAGCGGCTCGACACCGAAGCAGCTTCGCTCTCCGGCGGATGGCGCAAGCGGCTCGCCATTGCCGAAGCGCTAGTGAGCCGGCCCGATGTGCTGCTTCTAGACGAGCCCACGAATCATCTTGACCTCGCCGGCATCGAGTGGCTGGAAGAGTTGCTCGCTGCTTCATCCTTTGCCGTGGTGACGGTGAGCCACGACCGCTACTTCCTCGAGTCCACGTGCACGCAGATCATCGAACTGAACCGCGTCTTCGCCGAAGGACTGCTGCGCGTGAAGGGAAACTTCAGCCGCCACCTCGAAGAGAAGCAGGCATATCTGGAATCGCAGAACCGGCAGATGGAATCGCTGCGCAACCGGGTGCGCACCGAAATCGAGTGGCTACGGCGCGGCCCCAAGGCGCGGACCACAAAATCCAAGGCCCGAATCGACTCGGCAAACGCGATGATTGGCCAGCTTGCCGACATGCAGTCCCGCACGGCGGCGGGGTCGGCAGGAATCGATTTTGCCGCCAGCCAGCGCAGGACCAAACGGCTTGTCGAGTTTGAAGGCGTCGCCTGCGTGATGGGCGGCCGCCAACTCTTCAGCGACTTGGACTTTGCGCTCGTTGCCGGCAGCAGGGTAGGGCTTGTCGGCCCGAACGGAAGCGGTAAGACTACGCTGCTGCGACTGCTGCGAGGCGAGCTTGACCCATCTCAAGGCGAGATCCGCCGCGCCGAGGCGCTCCGGCTGGTGTACCTGAGCCAGATGCGCGAACTGGACGAGTCCATTACGCTGCGGCGCGCGCTCGCGCCGGAGGGCGATTCAGTGATCCACAACGGCAGGCCCGTGCACGTGGCCGGCTGGGCGGCGCGGTTTCTCTTCACAGGCGAGCAGCTCAACCAGCCGGTGCGCAACCTGAGCGGCGGCGAGCGGGCGCGGGTTCTTATCGCGCGGCTGATGCTGCAGCCGGCCGACGTTCTCCTGCTCGACGAGCCGACAAACGATCTCGACATTCCCACGCTCGAGATTCTCGAAGACAACCTGCTCGAGTTCCCGGGCGCGCTGGTGCTCGTGACGCACGACCGCTATCTGCTCAACCGCGTGGCGACAACCGTGCTCGGCCTCGACGGCAAAGGCCGCATCGGCCAGTTCGCGGACTTCGCGCAATGGGAGCAGTGGGTGGAAGAGCAGGCGTCGCGGGAGAGCGGACCTTCCCGCGCTGTCTCGACGAACGCGGCGAGGCCTGCCGTTTCCGCGCCGGCACCAAAGAAAAAGCTCTCCTATCTTGAGGCGCGCGAATTCGCCACCATCGAACAGCGCGTCGAGGAATCCGACGCGCGGCTCGCCGCGGCGAGGGCCGCAGTAGACCACCCCGACATTGCCACCAACGCGGCGGCATTGCAGCAGGCGCTTGCAGAACTGGCGGCAGCGGAGCAGGAGAATGAAGCCCTCTACGCGCGATGGGCCAAACTCACCGATATTGCGGGCTGACGGGAGTCTCGAATTTCGCTTGGCCGAACCCTTCGTCCGGCGCTGCAGGCCTGGACTCGCTCGCGCGGTCGCACAGCATCCGTCCGGAGCAGTGCTCGCGATAGATCCAAAGATTGAGAGTGCCCGCCGCGAGCAATGCGAGCGGAACCGGATAGACCCAGACTGCCGTCCATATGTGCGCTGCAACGCCTGAGCTTGCCGGATGAATCCTGTTGACGAGGAGTTGCAGCCCCATCCAGGGAAGATCGGCTGTGAGCACGATGGCCGCAAAGTTCAGCCAGAAAGCGGCCTTGCCAACCCTTCCGCCGTAACGGAAGAAGATCACTGCGGCAGGGACGGCGAGAAGCAGAAGTTTCGCGTCGTAGGGCCGATGGTATATCGGCAGCATCGCAATCGGCATGAGCGCGGCAAACGAGAGCCAGAGCTTGTGAGCCGAACGGCCGGAGCGCAGTGTCGTCCACGCCCAGAGAATGAAGAGAGGAGCGCAGACAAGATAGCTGAGCAGGTTGTAGAGGTGCGGGTTATCGATGAAGGCGCTGAAGACCGCCTGCAGGCTGATGACCATGCTGACGGCGCGCTCGCCTTTTGCGGCAAGGCTCGGATCGCTCAAGCCTCCGGGAGCGCCAAGCGCGGAGACGTTGGCGCCGAGTTCATGCCGCCAATGGGGCGCGATGCTGCCAATCCAGAGAACTGCCGGCACGGCAAAGGCTGCCAGCACAACCACAGACTGCAGGGCGCGGCGGCGAAGCGTCCCGCCCGCGAGCAGCAGCACCAGCCAGACCCAGATCGCGTCATGCGGCTTGGTGCCGATGGCGACGGCGAGCAAGAGCACTCCGGCCCAGATGAATCGTTTACGAACGAAGCACCACACCGGGATGACGCAGAACGCGACGACAAGTACGGCAGAGTTCCCTACCCCGACCGCGATCACGTTATTCGCCGCGAGCACTGCGCCAAGCACCGCGGCAAGCATCGGATCGAAGTCCGCCGCAAGGTCCCAGGCCATTATCGACGCGACGATAAAACTCATCAGGAGAAGCGCCAGCCACAGGATGTGCGCAGGGCCATAGTTCAGGAACGACAACGGAACCATGAACAGCAGGGCCGTCGGCGGGTAGATGCACATCGACAGCACGTCGCGCGCAATGCGCGACTGAACTGCGCCGCCGGGAAGTGTGCCCCCATCGGCGATGTAGCGGCTGAGGATTTCGCCGCGAGCGTACGGGTCGCCATGATGGGCCGCCGAGCGGGCGCCGTAGTAGATCACCTTGAAGTCCAGCATGGATGATGGCGACGCCAGCGCCATTACGACGCCGAAAAGGAGAAAGGCCGCGCAGCCAAGTAGAAGCAGATAGAAGGCGTCGAGCCGTTTCCTGGTCATGACCTGTCCCTGGATTCTTTTGTGCGGGCGGCTTTGTGCGAAGAATACAACATCGGATTGCCGTGGTAGAACATTAAGGAACGGCGCTTTATGCCTTCCCGCCGAAACCTATGCCCAGCGGTGTCAAAGTCCTTATCGTCGAAGACGAGCCCCATGCCTTGATGGGCCTCGCCGAGCTGATCTCCGGGTGGGGCTACCGGACTGAGACGGCGCGCGACGGAATCGAGGGCTGGGAAAAGATCCTGGCGTGGAACCCGGCCATCGTGGTGACCGACCTGAAGATGCCTCGACTCGACGGCATCGGCCTGCTTGCGCGCCTCTCCGAAGAGGGCCCGAATTTCAAGTCGAACACCGCCGTGGTGCTGCTCACGGCCCAGGGCACCATCCAGACCGCCGTGGAAGCAATGAAGCTGGGCGCCTACGACTTCCTGCTCAAGCCGGTGGACGCACCGCGGCTAAAGAACATCCTCGCCAACGCGACGCGCCAGCACGAAACGGAGATCGAGCTCGAAGTGGCGCGGCGGCGGCTGCGCGAGTCCGGCGTGCTCGGAGCGATGGTCGGCACGTCGAAATCCATGCGCGAGATCTTCGCGCTCATCGAGCAGATTGCGCCGTCGAACGTGTCGGTCCTGATCACCGGCGAAAGCGGCACGGGCAAGGAACTCGTGGCGCGGACTCTGCACGACCTCAGCCCGCGCAAGTCGCATCCGTTCGTAGCCGTCAACTGCGCGGCAATTCCCGAGACGCTGATTGAAAGCGAGATCTTCGGCCACGAAAAGGGCTCCTTCACCGGCGCGCTCGAACGGCGCATCGGCTGCTTCGAGCTCGCCACACAGGGCACGCTGCTTCTGGATGAGCTGGCCGAAATGCCGATAGGCACTCAAGCCAAGCTCCTGCGCGTGCTGGAAGAGCGCAAGCTGCGCCGCCTGGGCGCGCGCAACGAGGTGGACGTGGACGTGCGCGTGCTGGCGGCCACCAACCGCGATTCCGACGAAGCGATTTCGAGCGGAAGCCTGCGCGCGGACCTGTTTTACCGGTTGAATGTCTTCCACATCCACATGCCGCCGCTGCGCACGCACCTCGAAGACCTTCCCGCGATGGCCGAGGCGATGCTCTCAGAGATGAACACCAAGCACGATCGCAACGTCTCCGGCCTTGCGCCGTCGATTCTGGACCGCATGGTCTCGTACAACTGGCCGGGCAACGCGCGCGAGCTGCGCAATACCATCGAGCGCGCCGTGATCCTGTGCCCTGACAGCGTGCCGCTCGACGCGGGCCACCTCCCGCCGGGGTTCGGTAAGCAGCAGGCAGCCGCGCCGATGGCCGACGACACAAGCATCGTTCCCGTGCGCGTGGGCAACACGGTCGACGAAGCGGAACGGATGCTGATCCTGCGCACGCTGGAGGCGACGGGCCAGAACAAGACGCGCGCGGCAGAAATTCTGGGAGTGAGCCTGAAGACGCTGCACAACAAGCTGAAGGAATACAGCCAGGCCGGAGCCGCGCAGTCGGCATAAACCGACAATTGACACGCTTCGTGTCAGGGCACGACTTCAGTCGTGCCGAAATCGGCCTGAGAATCAGTGGGCTTTAGCCCCTGCCGCGTTGGCTTTTATTGAGAAGTTCAAAAGTTGACTTACCAGACACTACCTGGTCCCCGCTCCGGATACAGCAACTCAGAAGCTGCTCTATACCGGCGCGCGGCAGCGTGAGCCGGGTTCGCGAACTGCCTCAGCTTTCCTTCTTGTAAAGCATGTCGCGCATGGTCTTGCGGCGCGCTGCGTTCAGTTCGGCATTGCTGCTTCGGTAATCGCCCTGGCTCGGTTTTTCGGCTTCGGATTCCGGCTCGCTGCACGACGGGCACCGGTTGGCAAATCCCGGCTTGCCCGGCCGCAACTCAAATTCTTCTCCGCAAGCGACGCACTTCTTGATCGGGAACGGCATTTCAATCTTCCTGTTCTGTTTCTCCGGTGTCAGGCTTTGGGAACCTCGAGCGCGCCGGTGAGCGACGCGGCAGTCTCCACATGATGGCCCCGGCACCACGTTTCGAGTCCCTTGGCCAGCTTTTCGGTTGCCCGTGGATCGGCAAAACTTGCGGTCCCAACCTGCACCGCCGCGGCCCCGGCAAGCATGAATTCCACGGCATCTTCGGCGGTCACGATGCCGCCAAGGCCGATGACAGGGATTTTAACCGCGCGCGCCGCCTCGTACACCATGCGAAGCGCAATCGGCTTGATGGCCGGGCCGCTCAGGCCGCCGGTAATGTTGGTGAGGCGCGGCTTGCGCGTCTCGGCGTCGATCGACATCGCGACGAACGTGTTCACCAGGCTCACGGCGTCTGCGCCCGAGTTGGCCGCGATCTGCGCCATATGCGCGATCGACGTCACGTTGGGCGAGAGCTTCACGAACAACGGCCGCCTGGAAACATTTCTGACCCGGCTCACAAGGTATTCGAGCGAACCTGCATCGGAACCGAAGGCCATGCCGCCTGCGTGCACGTTCGGGCACGAGACGTTCAGCTCGTAGGCCGCGATGCCCTCCGCCCGGTTAAGCTTTTCAACAACTGATACGTAATCCGCAACGGTGTAGCCAAAGACGTTGACGATGACGACCGCTCGCGGATAGCGCGTGAGCTGCGGCAGCTTTTTCTCGATGAATTCATCGACGCCGATGTTCTGCAGTCCGATGGCGTTGAGCATGCCCGCAGCCGTCTCGATCAGGCGCGGAGCCGTATTGCCAATCATCGGCTCCAGCGAAATGCCCTTGGTGACAAATGCTCCAATCCGCTCCAGGTTCACGACCTCTTCAAATTCGATACCGTAGCCGAAGGTGCCGCTGGCGGCGATGATCGGGTTGACCAGCTCGAGGCCGGCCAACTTCACTTTCATATCGGGCTTCACAGGACTAGTTTAAGCCGTCGCTTCCGGCGCGACCGTGAGCTTCTTCCGGCGCCTCTGGCGGGTCCTGCTCGCACTCGGCTGTTCTACTGCTTCGGCTTCCGAATCGCTTCCGTCAGCACGCGGCCCACGGCTGCCGAGGGCTGATTCACGCCGGCAAGCGACGCGAAGGTAACGGCGATGTCGACGGGCGCGACGCGCTCATGGTACTCGCCGGGGATAAATGGCGCGCCATAAAATGCGAGCGGCACGTGCCGGTCGTAGGACCACGGCGCAAAATGAGTCGTGCCTCCGAAGGCGCTGCCGCCTTCGAGCTGGTAAGCGTTCAGCACGACCATGTCGAACCAGTTGCCGTGGTCGGCATAGCTGTGCGCGAGCAGGCGGCCCCAGTCCGTGGGCGGCAGCTCGCCGTGAGCCAGCTGGAGCCGGGTGTAGACGTACTGTACTTGGGGTGTAGGCGGCAGCCGCTGCTGCGAAGGCTCGTCAGTTTCCCGCTTTGGCGTAAGGTTGGCCACTTCCTGGCGCAACAGCGAGCCAACTGTCTCTTCCGCCGTCTTTTCGTCCACGCCGGCCGACTGAAAGGCCTTCCAGTTGAGCACGACGTAGGGCAGATCCGGGCCGGGCATCAGGTAGTTCACGTTCGCTTTTGGCGTGTAGGTCGTGTTGAGGCGTTCGTTAATGCGCGCGTAGACGGCGTCCATGTCCACGCTGGCGGAGTTGATTCCGAGCTTCGCTGCTTCGCCGGGAATGGGCGCAATGCCGTGATCGGCGGTGAGCGCGAGCCAGACGTTTTTGAGGCCGATCGTCTTGTCGAGCCAGCCGAAGAAGCCATCGAGATCGTGGTCGAGGCTCAGGACCATCTGTTTTTCGAAGTCGGAGTCGGGTCCCATCTGGTGGCCGAGGATGTCGTTAGCGGAAAGCGAGACGCTAAGCTCGTCTGTGACGCCGTTCTGCCCGAGCTTTTCGCCATTGATGAGAGCCTTGGCGAAGTCGAGTTCGTAGCTGTTGGCGGCGGGCATGCGGCCCACAAGATCGTAGAACTGGGTGGTGCCTTCGACGTTCGCTTCACGTTCGGCCTGCGCGATGCGGCCGCCTGAGTTGAAAGCGCGGGCCCAATCGGGCAGATGCGGCATGTAATAAGTGGAGGTGATGAACTGGCCGGAGCCGGGATCTATCCAGTAAGCGGCGTTCGCGGATTGGCCCGCGGGAAGGATGGCGGCGCGGTCCTTGAGCGAGATGCCGAACACGCGCGCCCGGCCCTGCGTGGCAAGCCGCAGCTCGTCGCCCAGCGTGGTGGCGCGCAGGTTACGCGGCGAAGCGCCGATGACCCACGTCGCCGCGCTGGGCGGCGAACCTGGCTGGTTCGCGGGAATCGACGAGGCGGGTAGATCGACGAGCTGGTAGCGCTCGTCCTCGACGGAGCTGACCTTGTGCTCGTCTGAGCGCGAGGCGTCCCACCAGTCGTTGGTCTCGATGCCGTGGCCGTCGCTGTAGGCGCCGGTGCCGATGGTGGAGTGGCCAGGCGCGGTCTTGGTATTGGCGTAATCGTAATAGCAGTCGGTAAACCACGCGCCCTCGTTCATAAAGAGGTTGAAGCCGCGCCCTTTGAAGTCGCTCCGGAAGCGATTCAGGTAGTCGCCGCGAAACTGGTCGATGACGACAATCACGATCAGCTTTGGATTACCGCTGTAGACCTGGGCCGCGGCGTTACGCGAGAGAAGAGGGAGAATCGAGAACAGGACGCACAAAAGCAGGGCGAGAGCACCTCGCCGGTTAGCGGATGTTTGCATGCCGGAAATGATAGAGAAGGAAAGGTTACAGTTTGATCACGATGAATTGAGGAAAATGATGGCCGACCGCGCGAATGGCTACGAAGACTACGCGGAGCAGTTCATGCTCAGGCGCGATAAGTTCATCGGCCCGGACGCGGTGCGGGAGTGGGCGCGGCGGTTGCCGCCGGGCGCGGATGTGCTGGAGTTGGGTTGCGGGCATGGGGTGATCTCCGTGGTGCTCGTCGAGGCCGGCCTGAAGTTGTTCGCAGTGGAGCCCTCGCCGACGCTTCTTCGCGCATTTCAGGAGAGATTTCCGGGCGTTGAAACGGACTGCTCGCCAGCCGAGGAGTCTGCCTTCTTCGGGCGGGCATTCGATGCGATTGTCGCGTGGGGAGTGCTGTTCCTGATGGAGGAAGTGGCGCAGCGTCAGGTCCTCAGCAAGGCCGCGGCCGCGCTTCGTCCGGGCGGACGATTCCTGTTCACCGCCCCGCGCGAGAACGGCGAGTGGATCGACATATTAACGCAGCGGCCCTCGCGCTCGCTTGGAGCGGAGGCATACGAAACGCTGCTGCGGGAAGCTGGTTGCGAGGTGTCGTCGGGCGGGAAGGATCTGGGCGGCAACGAATACTACGAGGCGGTGAAACTCTGACGGAATGGACGTGGATCCCTGGTCCCCGTTCGGAGACCAGGGACTTGAAACCTACGCCGTCACCGTCTCCTGCGCGCCGACCTTTACAGGCGTCAGCCAGCCGAACTTGTCGGGCTTGAGGCCGTTGGCGATGCCGAAGAACTCGTCGCCGATCTTCTTGGTGATCTCGCCGGGTTTGCCGTCGCCCACCGTAATGCGGTCGATTGAGCGGATCGGCGTCACCTCCGCCGCCGTTCCGGTGAAGAACACCTCGTCGGCGATGTAGAGCATCTCGCGCGGAATGGCCTGCTCGATGACCGTCAGTCCCAGGTGCCGCGAGATCGTCAGCACGCTGTCGCGCGTAATTCCCGACAACGCAGAGTTGGCCAGCGGCGGCGTGTAGATCACGCCGTTGCGCACGATGAAGACGTTCTCGCCCGAGCCCTCGCTGACGTAGCCGCTGGTATCGAGCGCGATGCCCTCGGCGTAGCCGTTGATGTCGGCCTCCATGCGGATCAGCTGCGAGTTCATATAGTTCGCGCCGGCCTTCGCGAGCGCGGGCATGGTGTTGGGCGCGAGGCGGTTCCAACTCGAGATGCACACGTCGGCGCCATCATTGCCGGCCACGTACTTGCCCCACGGGTAGTTGGCGATAAACACCTCGATGGGCGAGCCCTTGGGGTTCACGCCGATCTCGCCATAGCCGCGCAGCACGATCGGCCGGATATAGCACGGCGCCACGCCGTTGGCCTCGACGGTGTCGACCACAGCCGCGCAAAGCTCGTCGAGCGTGTACGGAATCTCCATGCGGTAGATCTTGCCCGAGTCAATCAGCCGCTGCATGTGCTCGGGCAGGCGGAACACCGCCGCGCCGTGAGGCTGCGTGTAGCAGCGGATCCCTTCGAACACGCTTGAGCCGTAATGGACGACGTGGCTCATCACGTGGATGGTGGCCTGTTCCCAGGGAATGAGGTTGCCGTTGCGCCAGATCTTCGCGGTGGGTTGGATGGGCATGGGACGAGTGAGTCTCCTTCGATCGCCGGACTGCGCGTATACCGTATTAGCGTAGCGCTACCATGGCCCGGCTGTCACTTGGGGCGATGCGGGACGGATCAGCGGAGTTCCATCGCGGTCACCGAGGCCCGATTCGGTCACTTAACCCCGCCCGATTCAGGTGCTTGCTTAAGTGCCCCTTCGTCCAGCTTGCCGATGCGTCCTTTGGGGCCGACGACGAAGGGCAGCGAAAGGGCGTTCCAGTTGCGGTCGGCGTCGGACGCCTCATGCAGCGCGGCGCTGGGATGCACGGCGCGCCAATTGCGCCCATCGTCCGTGGAGATGTCGGTGCCGTTCGGGCCGACGGTGATCCAGGTTTTTGTGGCGGCGTCGTAGGCTACGGAGGAGCGATAGCCGTGGGGCTGTGACTCGGCAGCGGACCACGTTTTTCCTTTATCGGTGGAGAATGCGGCGATCCTCAGAGCCTCATTGGGCTTTAGGTAGTCGCCTCCAACTGCCATGAGGACACCCGGAAGAGAGGGTACTCCGGTTGCCGCTTCCGGGAGGGTTGCCGAGGACGCGAGAGAAAAGACCCCGGACGATTCTGTGCTGTCTCCAATCGGCACCGAGAATCGTTCCCATTTGTCAGGAGGAGTATCGTAGGGCCCGCAGTCATCGAGACAGATTCCGACACTCGTCTGCAGGAACATGAATGCACCGCCCGAGCCGCCCGTTGCAAACCCATAGGCTCCAAGTGAAATGAACGAGGAGTTGCTCGCCGCGAATGCACCCTGCTCGCTGGCCTTCGCTCGCATGCCCTTCGAGGTTTCCCAATTCCAATGTCGGCCCTTGTCGCTGCTCTCGAATAAGACGAACCTGCCATGAACGGGATCACCCAGGACAGTGATCCATTGACCACGACTATCGATGTTCACGGCATCCCAGAAGCCATCTTTGTCGGGATTCTTGAATATCAACTTCCACGTGTGGCACCCATCCATAGTCTTGTACAGCCGCGAAAGGTCGCCTTTCCCGCTGGACATCACGATCGCCGTGTTCGCATCGAAGGCCTGAACGCCGCGGAAGTCGAGCTTCTCCGCGCCCGGCGGTACGGCGCACGTCTGCCAAACATAGCCGCCGTCCTCGGTCCGCAGCACCGTGCCATTCGTGCCCGAAGCCCAAGCCACGCCCTTGCCCACGTTGTCGATCCCGCGCAGATCGGCCGTCGTATTCGAAGTCTGCACCTGCCACTGCGCCTGCGCACACGCTGCCGCCAGCGTGAGCGCCGCGAACCCCACCAATCGCCGCATACGCACTAGTGTAGCCTCGAATCGCAAGTCCTCCCACGACGTCTAAAATCGTTAAAGATGTCCGACGCACTCTATCTAAGCCTCTGGTACCCCAACTTGCGCCTCGAAGGCCTCGGCGACAAGCTCGTCGCCGTCCTCGGCGAGTTCGCGAAACATGGCGGCGAACCGCGCGTGGATGCGGCCACCGTCTGGCCCATCGACTGGCAGGAGTCGCCGGTGTTCCAGCGCGTATGGGGCCGCGCGACCGCTCCGCAGCAACCCGACCAGCCTGCCGCGCTCGGCGCCGAACCGCGCCAGGCCGTCGAAGAGGCAATGGAACTGCTCCATGACGACTACGCGTATGAGTTCCAGATCGGCTGGTCGCTGTGGGAACTCGAAACACCTCCAAACCTCGATCCGCAATGGGCGCGTGTCACGCGCCTGGCCCGCGTCACAGGTTACGGGCCGCTGTTCGATGAGGGCGCGTACGAGCAGGACGGCCATATCCGCATTGACTTTGGCTCGGACGCGCCATTCCTCGAAGAAGAAGCGGAACTCGACCCAACTGCCGCCCGCCACATGACCGAGAACGTGCGTCAGCTTGTCGACCTGACCAACGCGGCGGAGAAAGCCTCCGGCGCGACGGCACGACTGCTGTGGAGCGAACTCGGCGAGAGCCTGGCCCAGCGGCTCGCCGCGCGGCTGAACCCGGGGAACTAGGCCCTGACATGCGGATCACCATCGAACGTCTGCGCACGCTGGTGCTCGTCTCCGGCTGCGTGCTGGTGCTCGCGCTGGTAGCGTTCCTCGCCGTCGCACGATGGAAGAGCAAATCCCTTATCCGCGAGATCCCGCACCGGCTCGGCGCCGACATCGAGCGCCAGGCGAACGAGTTCGTTTACACGCAGTCGAGCCACGGCAAGACGCTGTTCAAGATCCGCGCCTCGCGCGTCGTGCAGCTGAAGCAGAGCGGCCGCGCACTGCTGCACGACGTTGGCATCGAGCTCTATGGCGAAGACGGCAAGACGGTCGACCGCATCTCCGGCGGCGAGTTCGAGTACGACCAGGGCGCGGGCATTGCCACCGCTGCGGGTCCGGTCGAGATCACCATCATGCGGCCCGGCGTGGCCCCGGCGGTTGCGCCCCACCCCGCGCAGCCCAAAGGCAAATCCACACCGCTCGAGACGGCCGAGCACAACGCGGCGGCGGGCCAGATCGACGTGAAAACCAGCGGCCTCACCTTCAACCAGAAAACGGGCGTCGCCAGCACGTCGCAACCTGTTCAGTTCTCCGCGGTGCAGGGCCAGGGAAGCTCGACCGGTGCGACCTTCGATTCGAGCAAGGGCCAGCTTGTGCTCGATCACGACGTTCAGCTTCACGTGCAGCACGGCGGCGACTCTGTGACGGTGAGCGCGCGGCACGCCGAGTTTGACCGCAACGAGCTCACCTGCGATTTGCGCACCGCCGTCGCTGCATATCGCAACGGCCAGGCCACCGCGGGAGAGGTGCAGATTCTCTTCCGCGAGAACGGATCCGCGGTTCGCCTCGACGCGCACGACGGATTTGCGCTGAGCACCGCCACGGGCTCGCGGATCGCCGCGCCCAACGGGTCGCTGGACTTCAACGAGCACAACCAGCCGCGCGAAGGCCACTTGCGCGACGGGGTGACGATGGCTTCTTCGTCTCCCGGCCGAATCTCTCGCGGCAGCGCCCCCACTGCCGACATCGCATTCACGCCCACGGGCGAGTTGCGCCACGCACACCTCGGGCGCGGGGTGACGATGCATAGCGAGCAGGACACGCCGGCGAGCGCAACTACGCCGGCAACGCATGTTGTCCGCGACTGGAATTCGCCAGTGGCCGAAATCAACTTTCGGAACGACAACAAGGGCCATGTCCAGCTTGCCGACCTGCATGGAACCGGAGGCGTCGTCATCACAGGCCAGACGCAGCGAGCCGGCGGCCCGTTGGTTCCGTCGCGCATGTCGGCCGACGACGTAACCGGCACCTTCGGTCCGAATCAGGAACTGACGCGCCTCGAAGGCACGGGCCACGCAAGCCTGGAGCAGACCACAGCCGCGAGCGCGCACCAGGTGACGACCGGTGACCGGTTGGACGCCCTGTTCGCTGCGGCCGGGCACGCTCCGGTCTCCGGAGTGCCGCGACCGGCCGCCACGCGGTCGCAGAACTCAGAGCAGATCCAGTCTGCGACCATCGACGGCAATGTTGTGATGACTCAGCAGCCCCCAGCCAAGCCCGGAAGGCAGCCCGGACCGCCGATGCGCGCGACGGCCGGGCACGCTGTTTATCAAGGCTCGGGGGAGATGTTGCATCTGACCCAGGACCCGCGCGTCGACGACGGTGCGATGCAGGTCTCTTCGGACCGGCTCGACGTCTCCCAGGCCAGCGGCGACGCATTTGCGCACGGCAATGTGAAAGCCACGTGGCTTCAATCGGCGCAGTCAGGACAGCCAACTCAAAAACAGGGGAACATTGGGCTCGGAGGCGACGGGCCGGCGCATGTAGTTGCGGCTGAAGCTCAGCTGAATCGCGCTACAGGTGAGGCCTCTTTTAGCGGCCAGGCGCGACTGTGGCAGCAGGCCAATTCCGTTTCTGCGCCGGTAATCATACTCGACCGGGTGCGGCAGACGCTCGTAGCGCGCGCTGCGAACGCGAGGGAACTTGTACACCTCGTGATGCTGAGCTCAAGCGGAGTAGTGCAGCCCGGCCAGAAGAATGCTCACTCTGAGCCAAAAGATGCGAAACAGCCACAAGTCATCCGCGTCGCTGCAGGCGACTTGAAGTACTCCGCCGCCGAACGAAAAGCGCTTCTGCATGCCGCGCCGGCTGCGAGCATCGTGGCCGAAACTCCCACCGCCGTGGTCACGTCCAGCGAGGCGGAGCTTACGCTTCTTCCGCCGGGAAATCACGCTGGGCCGAATGGCGCGTCGGCGCAGGTGGACCGCCTGACTGCGAGGGGCCAGGTCGTTATCAATACGCAGAACCGTCACGGAACGGGAGAGGAACTCGTCTATTCGAGTGAGAGCGGTCAATACGTGCTCACAGGCACCGCAGCCGATCCGCCGAAGATGACGGATCCAGCGCGCGGCACGGTGAGCGGCGAGGCTTTGATTTTCAATACCCGCGATGATAGCGTCAGTATCGAAGGCCAGGGGCAAAGAACCACAACGCAGGGCATCGCACCCAATAAGGCGGTAGCGCCCAAATAGGCCGGGGATTTCCCCGCCGGATGCGTTCGATTGCATGCATGTGCGGTGATTTGTTTACTCCCGATCACAGGAACGAATGGAAACGCTAGTCGCCGAGGGACTCGGCAAATCATATAAAGGCCGCCAGGTGGTGCGTGGTGTCGATCTCGAGATCTCCCGCGGCGAAGTCGTCGGTCTCCTCGGCCCCAACGGCGCGGGCAAAACCACGAGCTTTACATGATCGTCGGCCTCATTGTTCCCGAAACCGGCCGCGTCCTGGTCGACGGCCACGACATCACGCGCACGCCGATGTATCTGCGCGCGCGCAACTACGGCATCAGCTACTTGCCGCAGGAGCCGTCAGTGTTCCGCAAGCTTACGGTGGAGGAAAACATTCTCGCCGTGCTCGAGGGCCAGCCGCTCAGCTATCGCGAGCGCCGCAAGCGGACCGAGCGGCTCATCAGCCAACTGAATCTGAACCACATCCGGACGACCCGCGGCTATGCGCTCTCCGGGGGGGAGCGGAGGCGCGTCGAGATCGCGCGCTCTCTGTGCATACAGCCGAAGTTCATCCTGCTGGACGAGCCGTTCAGCGGCATCGACCCGATTGCGGTACTCGAATTGCAGAAGATCATCTTCAACCTGAAGGCCGGGGGTATCGGCATTCTCATCACCGACCACAACGTGCGCGAAACGCTCAGCGTGACCGACCGCGCATACATCATCACAGAAGGGCGTATCTTTATGGCGGGCACTCCGCACGAGTTGGGGAACAATGCTGACGTGCGCCGGATTTACCTTGGCGAGGGGTTTTCTCTCAATTAGGTGTACTGCATGTGCCGGGCCGTTTCGTCTCGCGGCCGGTATTTTGGTTTAACAACCCGGCGTGGCGGGGGTCGCGCAGTTTCATAAAACGGGTTTAGACTCTTTGTACGCGGACATCTGGTTGCAATTTTCCGGCCACTTTCCGCAAGTTAATTTGTATTCAGGGTTTACCTCGCGGCTTGGTCGTGCATCCTATTGCTCCAAGATGGGCTTCCGATGGGGATTCTCCCATTCTGAAACTTGGGCGAAGGTTGAGGACGTTTTCCGCGTAGTGCTCCCGGGTACACTTGGCACATAGTTTCTCAGCGGGATTCTCCTCATGGCGCTGCTGCAGCCAAAATTGAGCCTCAAGGTCGCGCAACGCCAGGTCCTCACGCCGGGCCTGATGCAGATGGTGAGCGTTCTCGCGCTCAACAAGCTCGAACTCAAGGAGATGATCGATGCCGAGATGGTGGAAAACCCGGTCCTTGAGGAAATTGATGAGACGGTTCCGATGCTGGATGAGGTTGCGGGCCGCGAAGAACTCCTCGACCGCCCGGTGGACCGCGGCATGGACCTTGCGCCGCCGGAGGATGCCGTTTCGACTCCTCCCAAGGACCCGTTTAATGAGGTTGATTTCGGCACCTATTTTCAGGAGTACCTCGACCCGGGCTACCGCACGCAGCAGGAATACGAGGAGACCGAAAAGCCTTCGTTCGAGAACTTTCTCTCCCAGCCCACGACGCTCTCTGATCACCTGGCGTGGCAGCTGGGAGCTCTGACGCTCGACTCGGAGCTTGAAACCGCCGCTCAGTTTGTCGTCGGCAACCTGGACGAAGGCGGCTACATGGCCGCGACGGACGATGAGCTTGCAGCAGCGTACGACGAGCTTCTTTCCAGAAACAAGCAGGGTGCGGGCAATGGGGCTCCGGCTGCCGAATCCGACGGAGTTCCGGCCGACCACTCACGGGCTCTCGAACTTGTCCGCCGCGGCATCGATCTTGTACAACACCTCGACCCCGCCGGAGTGGGAGCGCGCGACCTGCGCGAGTGCCTGATGATCCAGATTGCCGCGCAGCAACATGAGCTTGCGCAAATCTATGCCCGCAGAAACACACCCGAGCCGGAGGCCGATGCGGACTCCGTCGGCGAAGATGAGGCCGAAGAAGATGTTGAGCCGAATCCACATCTGAGCCTTCGCGCCGAGGCCGACGCCCAGCTCCAGCAGCGGCGCCGGGCCATGGAAGTTGGCGCGCTGATCGTGGACAATCACCTTCACCTGCTGCAGAAGCGTGACGTAAAGGATCTGTCCAAGGCCGTCGGCGCGACAGCGGACGACGTGCACGCCGCCATCGAATTCATCCGCACGCTCGATCCGCGACCGGGCCGCCTGTATAACCGCGAGCAGACGCGGCTCATCGAGCCCGATGTCGTGTTCGTGAGGCGCGGCGGCGAGTGGGTCGTGAGCATGAACGAGGAAGACCTGCCCAGCCTGCGGCTGAGCCGGCGCTACCGGCAAATGCTGGTGTCGGAGTCGACCGAGCGCGAGGTCAAGGACTACGTCAAGGAGCGGTTCCGCTCCGCGCTGCAGCTGATGCGCAATATCGCTCAGCGCAAGAGCACCATTTTGCGGACGTGTGAGGTGATTGTCCGGCGCCAGCAGGATTTCCTCGAATACGGGATCGAGTCGCTGCGCCCCATGATGATCAAGGAAGTGGCGGAAGAAATAGGCGTTCACCCATCGACAATAAGTCGCGCAGTTGCCAATAAATACGCTCACACTCCTCAAGGAGTAATTGAACTTCGGTTCTTCTTCTCTGAGGGTGCTAACGGTCCCGAAGGCGCGGACACTCCGCTGCTAGTCCTTAAGCGCAAAGTGCGCAAGCTCATCGAGGAAGAAGACCCTAAGCGCCCCCTTACCGACGACCAGCTTGCCGCCATGCTGCAATCGCAGGGAATCCAGCTCACCCGCCGTACGGTAGCCAAGTACCGCGAGGACATGAACATTCCAAGCACGCACCAGCGGCGCAAGCGCGACTAGCCAGACACCGTTCAGGCCCGCCAGGCTTTCAGTGCCACCCCATATCCGGGGGCACCCGTGATGCCATTCGGAATCTTCACGCTCAGGCCATTCGCAGCCTGCCTCCACTGAGGAGCCTGCGTCGATCCCAGCACTTCCACCTTCGCGATCTTGCCCGGCGAGTTCGCGCCCGCAAGTCCCAGAGCTTCGATGTTCATTTCGCCCGCGGGAAGGCCGAGAACGATGGCATAGACAACCTTGTTGTCCTTCGAACGAGTGAAACGCACGTCCTGCGCGCCCAGCTTGCTCACGCTGTTGCCCTGGAACGCGCCGGCCTTGATGGCGTTCGGCCCCTCGCCGTAGATCTTCCACGGACGCGTCTCGTAGATCGCCTCGCCGTTCACGCCCATCCACGCCGTGATCCTGTCGAGGACGGCGATCTCTTTCGAGTCGATGGTCCCATCGGGCTTCCCGGGAATGTTGAGCACAAACGTGCCGTTTTTGCTCACAGTGTCCACGAGCCAATGGATGACGTCGCGCGGATTCAGGTAGCCGCCAAATTCGCCCGGCTTGTCATATAGATCGCGGTTGTAGTGCCATTCGCCGATACACGTCTCCGACTGCCACGCGTGGGGCATAATGCCGCTGGTGAGTCCGCGCTCGTAGTCCGCGACCACCGTTTTCGCAAGGTTGTCGGGCACGTTCTTGATGTTGGCGACCACGTCCATCTTTCCGCGCCTCGCGAGCGAGTTGTTGTAGTAATAGGCGGCGATGTTCATTCCGCCCCAGCCGAGCGGAAACAGCGGATTGTCGAAATAGAGAATGTCCGGATTGTGCTGGTCAATAAAATCCCGCGTCCGGTCGTAGAAGTTCTTCACATACGAGGGGTCGGGCAGCGCGTCGAACGGATGCTTCGGTCCATACAGCCGCTGCGGGTCATTTCCCTTCCACCAAACGTTCTTCCCGTCGGATAGCGTGAGCTCGCCGTCGTAGGGCACGCCAGCCTGCGGTCCCTGTTTGTCGGCCCCGTGCGAGGGCTGGAACCACCACCAGTTCCTGCCCTCGTGGATCGTTGCCCCGAAGCGCAGCCCTCGATCGCGCGCCGCCTTGGCCCAGATGCCCGTCACATCGCGGTGCGGCCCCATCTTCACCGCATTCCATGGCTGGTGCTTCGAGTCCCAGCAGTCGAATCCGTCATGGTGGTTCGCCAGCGCGAAGAAGAAGCGCGCGCCGGCCTTCTTGTAGCGGTCGAGGAGCGCCTCCGGCTCCCAGTTCAGGAGCGTCCACTGCGCGCACAGATCCTTGTAGCCGAAGCGCGACGGCGGGCCGTAGTGTTCAAGGTGGTACTTGTACTGCCGCTGACCCTCGATGTACATGTTGCGGCCGTACCAGTCACCCTTCTCCGCAACGCACTGCGGGCTCCAGTGCGCCCAGATGCCGAACTTGGCATCCTGGTACCACTCAGGAGCCTCGTACTGCTGCAGCGACTCCCACGTAGGCGCGTATGGGCCCGAACCGGCGAGGCCGGAGATCGGCGCCTGCATCGGAACGCCATCCCACGAGTCCACTCCGCCGGGCAACTTCGGCGGATTTCCCCACTCAGTCGGCTTCCACGAACCCGCATCCAGCTTGATCGTCGTAATCTTCCCGTCCACGACCGCCTGGAACGTCCGCTCGGATTCGGGCATTGCGCAGTACCGCGCGTAGTCCAGGCTATCGGCGTTTTCAGCATCTTCGGCGCCCGGTGACCTCGCCCAGCCCTTGCCGGCCGCCAGTGCCGTTGCCGATGCGCCAAGAATCTTGCAGAAGTCACGACGATGCATAGGCCGATTAGCCTCCTGAGAATTGCATGAATACGGTTACAGCAATCCAGCATAGCGCACCAATGTGCGGTGGCTCGCTCGTCATGTCACAGTACTCACTTCGTTGGGTCAACAACCCGCCCAAGAAAGAGAATGCTCCCCGATCTCGTATCGCGGATCAGGAAAACAAACGGGTGGTCTGCATTGAACACAACAGGCTGCTCAGCCGGCCGCGCCATCGCCGCTGTCATGATGGTGGATGTAGCCGCTGCAGCTTCCGTGCCTGTCTCATTCACGTCGATGAACGCCTTATGGATCGCCGCCGAAATATGGAGCCCGGGCTTGCCTGTCATGCCGGTGAAATTGGCCGAGTCGAGGAATGCCTGAGGCATTCCCATCTCTGCGAGCGCCTTGCTCAACTCGAACTGCTGCGTAAATGTGAACCGCGGCAGGCTCAGAATTACCTTGTCCTCGTTATGGAGCTGCCCGAACCACTGGTCCAGCGAGCCGGCGGTCATCGACTGCTCGAGCGCGGGCAGGCCTCCCGTCACTTTCGGCAGCAGGATCACCATTGCGAGGTCGCTGTTGAAGTACCGCAGCTCGAGCGCCTGGAACGTGCCGCCATCACAGTATTCGTATTCGCCGGTTCGATGCATGAACAGCGTCTGCACCGATTGCGCAGCGGATGGATGAAACGCATCGAGTCGAGTCGCGGATTTCTCGAATTGATACATCCAGGTGCCCTTGAAGTAGATGGCGTTGGTAAGCACGAGGCGCGTTGCCGGCGTAATCGAGCCCGACGGCAGCATGTCCTTGATCTTGTCGTTGGTCTGCTTCTCAATCCACCGGTTGATCGTGGTCCGCACTTCTTCAGGCGATGACCGGAAATCCACCAGCCTCAACCCCGCGCCATAGCCCGTCTTAACCAGGTCCAGGTAGCTTCTCAGGAAATTCTCGTCCCGCTGCCCCCAGAGCGCGTTGGCCACGCGCAGCTGATAGCCGGTGTGCTGCGCGTTCATTCCGGCTAGCAGCGCGCCCATGGCCGCGTGCAGGCGATCGTCCGGCAAGGTGAAATGAAAGACGGCCTTCATCTGACTTGCGGTTTCGCCGCGCGCTCCCGCGTAGGTCATTGCGAAAGCTGTGGAGATGCTCTCCGGAGAAAAGAACAGATTGCCTGTCTGAGAGCGCAGTTGGCCGTACAGGTCCAAAGCGAAGGCGTTGCTTCCCTTCACCGCTTCGGCCTTTTCGGCAGCCGACACGGAGTTGGGCGCAGGTTGTGCGTTCGAAAAAATGCCCAATCCGGAGATGACTGCGAATATGCAAAGCGAGCGGATCATCGATCCCTCCTTCGGAGTGCGAACCGCCCTCGGTTCCAGACATTGCAATCCTAAAACCGCTGTTACGGCGTCTCCCCTGAAAATAGTGATCGGGCAGAGCGTTCTTTCTTGCGCGAATTGTCCCAAAAACGGCCCAAATAAAAAACTGAAGTATCCACTTGACAATTCTTCGGACCCGGATAATACTGAAGTCACCGCTTCAGTAATGGCGTCGAGAACAGGAGGACAAAGACATGGTGGAAACCAAGGTTGATCCCAAGGTAGTTCATGCGACATGCGTGGTTGAACGCAGCTTTCCCTACCCGCCCGAGGTGGTCTTCAAGGCTCTCAGCGAGCCGGACAAGATGCGCCGCTGGCACACCAATGACAAGACCAGCGACATTGAAGAGTTCACCGCCGAGTTCCGGGAGGGCGGCTGGCAGCGCCTCCGTTACAAGATGAAGCCGGGGACCCCGATCCCGGGCATGATCCTGAGCAATGACGGGATCTACCAGGAAATTATTCCGAACGAGCGCATTGTGACTGCCTCAACCATGAAGCTCGAGGGCCGGCGCATGTCCGCTTCGCAGGTCACGATGGAGCTGATCCGGACAGCGACCGGGACGGACCTGATCTGCACGCACCAGGGGGCGTTCTTCGAGGGGTCCGACGGGCCCGAGCGCCGCGAGCAGGGATGGATCGCGATGATGAACCGCCTGGTCGAGGTCGTTCGCGAGGACAACCGGTAAGCGGCGATGCGCGATTCAAACTTGGACGCGCAGGTGAATATCGACCGGCTCTTTCACGCTCTCGGCGATCCGACGCGGCGCGCGTTGCTCGACCGGCTGAGCAAAGGGCCGCAGTCTGTGTCGAAGCTGGCTGCGCCACTGGGGATCACGCTGACCGCGGTCGCGCAGCACCTGCAGATCCTGGAAGAGTGCGGGCTGGCGCACACGGAGAAAGTGGGCCGTGTGCGCACCTGCCAGATTGCCTCAGCGGGGTTCGACGCGCTGGAGCAGTGGATCCGCGCCCACCGGACCCTATGGGAGCAGAGGCTCGACCTTCTCGGCGAACTGCTTGCCGAAGAGAACGAGGCGGCCAGTGCGAATGAGGCTCCGAACGCGGATCGGAGCGCCGCGGCGACCGGGAGTAAACGATAATGCGGAAGGCATGATCTTCGACTGGAGCCGCGGCGAACTGGCGGAGGGCTTGCAGTGCTATCGCAACCAGCAGTTCTGGCAGGCGCATGAGCATTGGGAGGGCGTGTGGCTCAAATGCAGCGAGCCGGACAAGACCTTCCTCCAGGCGCTGATCCAGGTCACCGCGGCCTTTCACCACGTGCAGCGCAAAAACTACATCGGGGCCTCATCTTTGTTGACCCGCGCGTTACGGCGGCTGGAGCCGTACCCGGAAGAATACGGCGCCATCGCCGTCGGGGAACTGCGCAACAGCGTCCGCGCGTGGCTCGAAAACCTTGAAAACGCCGATTCCGTGCGGGAGATCGCGTTTCCGGTCATCCGGTAAGATCCAATTCCCTTCCCGGCTCTCAAATCATCTTTCCCCTGAAGGCGTAGTAGAGCTCAACCAGCAGGATGAGCACCACCGTGACTTCGAGGAAGAAAGCGCGGCTTTCGTTGAACTGCTCGATCATGTCCTGGTGCAGGTCTTCGGCGGTCTTGAGCTTGCCGGCGACGAGGTTCTTGTAGTCGGGCACGCCCACCTTGGCCGCGGCCAGCCGGTAGAGGCGCGCGGCGAACATGTCGCTCAGGAACTTGATCGCGTTGTCGGCGTGCTCGGTAAGCTCGCCAATGTCGAGCAGCACCCGGTGCAGGCTTCGCGCGCGCCGGGCCATGCGCCAGCGGGCAAACATGCCGCGCTTCTGCCCGAGCAGGTCGTAGACTTCGCCAAGAACGCCGGTGAGGAATTCGTCGTAGTGGCGGAATTCCAGCAGCTGCGAGTTTGCGTACTCGAGCAGTTGAATTGCGGTCTCAGCGCCGGCTGTCGAGTCGTAGACGAACGCGGCGTTCCAGCCGATGACCGCGAGGTCGTTCGGGTAGTACGAGATCTGCGACTGCAAAACTTCCCTGCACTCGCCCTCGGCCAGCGGCTGGCGGTCGCCGCGGACGACCTGGGCGATCTGGTGACCGTGCGTGTTGGCAAGATCAGCCGCCGGCGGCGCGCCTGACGCTTCGCGCACATGAAAAATGAAGTAGTCCTCGCTGAGCCAGCGGCCGTATGGCTTCACCAGCGCACCCGAGAAGCGCTCGAGCGCACGCCGCACGATGGGCTCCACGCGGGAGGCAAAGTCCACGTCCCACACCCAGCGGCTCGAGAGGCGGATCAACTCGTCCCACCCGCCGGCAAAGGGAAGCTGGTAGATGACGCTGACCACGCCGTAGTCGAAGAACTTGATCTCGCCTTCAAGGCGCTCTCCGGTTTCGAGTTCGAGCGGATCCAAGCGCTCGATTACTGGCGGCCGCTCGTAGCGGACGTACGATGGCGCGGCCTGCTTGGTGCTGGGCTGGCGCAGCGTGCGCGCGTTCACAGTTTGCCGCAACTGGTCGAGGCGGATCTCTTCGCACACGTCGAACTGAATGAGCACGAGCACAAAGCCGCTCAAAGTTGGATTGACCGTCGATGAGGGTGAAGCCGCCATTCCTGTGCAAATACTAGCGGATGCGGCGCAAACCAGCCCAACCCGCGGGACTGCCGCCGTTCGCGCGATTCCGCCGCGTGAACGAGGAGCTAGAGCTGCTCCCTTACACTCAACGCATGAGTTCCCCGAGCACTTCATTCTCTCCTCTGCCCGTGGCGCGCGTGATCCTGTTTACAGCGCAGATTGAAGCGATGAGCCGCTTCTACGGAACCGTGCTTGGCCTGAAAATGGTCTCTGAGGAGAAAGGATGGCGGGAATTCGCAGCAGGTGGAATTACGATCGCGCTGCACTCCGGCCCATCATCTCCCGGCCGCAAAGGGCCCAAGATTGCCTTCAAGGCGGACGACGTTTCGGCCGCGCGCGCCGCGCTTGTGGCGAGGGGCGCGAAATTCGGCAAGGTTCGCCAGGGCGATGTCTTGTGTCTCTGCGACGGCAAGGATCCCGACGGCAATCCCATTCAACTCTCCAACCGCTGACAGCAATTCCGGAGGCCCGCGAATCCCAGGCGTCCTCGCAAGACCTATGCCTCGCAGCGGGCAACATCATCATGCGCGACGATGACGTCGGCGTCCACGTCGGTTGCGCTCTCCGGGGCAAGGACGCAGATTCGATCTTTGGCCGAAACAGGTCCACATTGTTTGAACCAATGATTGATCCGAAGCGTACGGAAAGCCATGCCGCGCGCTTCCCTCCTTCCGTCCCTTGTTTTGACTTCTCTCGTTCCACTCACTGGGTTCTCGCAGCCACAGGCCCCCAAGCCCCGCGAAGCCGTCCTGGCAGCGCTCGACTCCCACGCCTACGATCTCGCAAAGGATGGGCGCAGCTTTCTCATAGACGAAGCGCGGAAGAGCAACTATTTCCTGCTTGGCGAATTGCACGGCGACAACGAGATTCCCGATCTGTTGCACGCGATGTGGCCGGGGCTTTGGAAGAACGGCTACCGATATGTGGCGGCCGAGATAAGCCCGTGGACAGCGGATCGCCTCGAAGCTCAACCGGATGGCTCCGCCCCGCCGGTCGAAGGTCTCTGGACCAGGAAGCAGGCTGACGATCTGCACTCAGCCGCCGAACGCGGCGCCCATATTCTATGGGGCTGCGACATGGAAGAGATCCACCCGGAATATCTCATACGCGAACTGGCCGGCCTGAATCCCGATAACGCTTCACTTAAACAGATGGACGCAATCACAAAGAACGGTTACCAGCGGAGCATGGCGTCCAAACTTCTCGCACTCGCGAAAACTAGCCGTCCCGCGAATGACACGATCGTGAATGACATTTCGCTGAGTCAATGCCTTCTTGCAACCCTGCAAATCGATGCCGACCGCGCCGACCCTGCGGCGAAGATGTCCGCTCAGCAAGCCCGCGAACTGCTGATGAAGACGCAGTTCCTCGAGCACTTCCGCGCACACATTCACGCGGAAAGGGCTGACAAGGTTCTTCTCCGCTTCGGACGCAACCATTTGCATCGCGGTTTCGACGCGCGCGGCATATCGACGCTCGGCAACTTCGTGGCCGAGTTTGCCATCTCGCGCGGCAAATCTGTCTTCAACGTCGGGGCGTTCGGAGCCGGAGGAAAGGCGACGCTGATGGGCGAGACATTCAGCATGGATGAGACGCAGTACGAATTGACGTTCGCTCTGCTCGCCGGCGAGGCACACCACGCGGCGACGGTTTTCGATCTGCGTCCGCTCCGGCCTCTGCTTCACGCTATCCCGCAGGAGAAGCGCACGCCGCTCGAATCGAATCTCATTTACTGGTCCGATGCCTACGATGCGCTGATCTGCTACAAGAACGTCACTCCACTAAGTGACTAGGACACTTCCACGGTTGGCGCATTCGAGCGGCGATAAGACCCGCAATGCTTAAGGGAAACTCTTGCCGGCGACGGAAACGGTCCAATCTTCGGATCTGTTAACCAGAAGATAACAAGGCGAGTGAGTCTCACTTCGTGAAGCCGTTTAGCGGATCACTCGGCCGAAGTGAATATCGACGTAAACCCTTTATTTATAACCTCTTGACTTCCGGTGTTTTCTCTACAGGAAATTTTATAGGGGGGGGGAGGGGGGGGGGGGGGGGTTTTTTTTTTCTGGTTAACAGCTCCGGGTATCCGGGCTCATGGGGGGGTTGACAAGCAGA